>Ga0256404_1000594_pt1 | contig 93898 bp, 66 predicted proteins | sample RumenRJG_01DNA_FD_185990 | JGI IMG/M metagenome (GOLD analysis project Ga0256404, IMG submission 185990) | Bovine rumen microbial communities from Lethbridge, Alberta, Canada - RJG_01 | ecosystem: Host-associated > Mammals > Digestive system > Stomach > Rumen | place: Canada: Alberta | collected... | reverse complement strand
GCCAAAAGGTACTCGTCGTTACTGTTGCCGCCCGTAGCTCCGCTACCGGAAGACAGACTTATTCCCATCGCCGCGGCGGTCTTTTTCCCCACTATTCCGTCGGCGGGAAGTCCGTTCTTCCTCTGGAAATACATTACGGCTTTTTTAGTCCCTGAACCGAATATTCCGTCCACACTACCCGTGTAGTAGCCCCAATTTTTCAGTTTCGTCTGAATGGTACGCACGGTTTTTCCCGTACTGCCTTGCTTTATTACCGTAGCGGCTTCCGCTTCGTCGCTTGACGTAAGTTCGGTAAGCGTAACCGCCGCCGTGACCGCCATTGCTATAAGCAAAATTACGGTAAGAACGGTATTTATTACGCTGACGTTAAATTTACGGTTTTTCTTATTTCCCATCGTTGTTTCTCCTTGAATTAAAGTAATCCCAAATTGCCGAACGGTATTCCCCTTCGTCGGAATCGAAACAAAGGGGCGGATATGCTACGCACCACCAATTATCACCCTTGCCCGAACCCAAATTTATTATTACGGCGTCGTAATATCCGTCGCGATAGACTTTGCCGCCGTAACTTCTCGACGGAAAATATTCCCGCCCGATAAGTACTTTCGCCCCGTAATTAAACCCGTTTCTTTTAAGCGTTTCGTCGCACAGTTTTTCTATTCCGTCGGCGTTTTTTACGAAAATTTCTTTCGCTTCGTCGATACTCTTTGCCGACGACAAAAGCGGAGTAAGAAACTTAACCGTTTCGTCGCGGACTTTAAGTTTTACGTCCTGCGCTTCCTTTTCGTTGCCGTCGGCTCGTATATGAAGTCTTAACGGCTTTTCCGTTTCGCCGCAGGCTACGGCGTTAAGCAGTACGAAAAAGGCGGCTACCGTAAGTAAAAATATTCTGAAAATCTTTTTCATCGTTTTTTCTCCCCGTCTATTTTTGACAGTAATTTTTGATTTGATACGGAATTTACGGAGAAAATCTTTTTGTTTTCTTATAGACGAAAACGAAAATCCATAGTAAAATAAAACTACTATGTTAAATTTCAAAAAAATATCCTTGCAAGATAAAGACGTTCTTAAAAAACTTCTCGGCAACAACGCCGACAGAATCTGCGAAAACACGCCGGGGCTTATCCTTACCTGGGACGTGGAAGACGGAAGATATATGGCGGTGGAAAACGACACCCTGTATATAGCGACGCTTTCCGAAAACAAAGCCGATTTCAACTTCCCCGTAGGGGCGGATAGCGACGCTCTCGACAAAATAGCGGAATACTGCAAGGCGAACGACCTCGCTTTGTCCTTTTCTTACCTGTCGGAAAATCAAAAAAACCTGCTTGAAAGAAAGTTTGCGTGTAACGTGAAATACGACCGCGACTGGTCGGATTATATCTACCTCGCCGATGACTTAAAAACTCTTTCGGGCAAAAAATACCACGGGCAGAAAAATCACGTCAACCGTTTCATAAAAGACTACCCCGACCACGTTTTTCTACCTTTCGAAGCGGGACTCGTGCCGGAAATCCTACGGTTTTCCGAAAAGTTTTACGAAGAAAAACAGAGCGACAACAAACTGTTTCTGGAAGATAAAAAACTGTTTTTCCGTATGCTCGACGAAGCGGAAAAGATAGGGCAGCTCGGAGGCGTCCTTAAATCCGACGACGAAGTGGTAGCGGTAAGTTTCGGCGAAATAGTCGGAGATACTCTGTACGTCCATTACGAAAAGGCGTTGCGGAGCTGTCCGGGGTCTTACGCGATGATAAACTACCTTTTCGCAAACCGCTACGCCAAAAACGCAACGTATATAAATCGCGAAGAAGACTGCGGCGACGAAGGACTGCGAGAAGCAAAATTAGCCCTCCACCCCGTACTTTTGGCGGATAAGTATTTTGCGGAAGTGATATTTTAGGCGGCGGTAGAGAAAATAGCTGAAAATACTTGAAAAAAATTTATTCTCGTGATAGAATAGCTAAGCATAATATCTAAATTAGGAGCGAAATATGTTGAATCTGATGCTTTCGGCGGTTCAGGCTTATACGGTTTATACCGTCTTTTCTATAATCTTTATGGTAATTATGGTGCTTTTGAGCATCGCTATGATAGTAATCGTAGTTCTCCAACAGGGGAACTCGGGCAACATCGGCGCAATTACCGGCAGCACGGAATCCTTCTTCGGAAAGAACAAGGCGAGAAGCCTCGACGGTAAATTGAAGAGATGGACGGTAGGAATAGCAGCCGCTATTCTCGTAAGCAGTATCCTTTTCTTCGTGTTCCAAATTCTCAAAAACGCGCTGTAAGATACTAAACGTAACTTTGTATCGGACGCCCCGAACCTACGTTCGGGGTTTTTTATTGCCCGTCTTAAAAAAACTACCTTTTTCGACGCGGTTTTTCTCCGACACGATTAGTTTATGTTGATAAAAAATGTATTTTATGTTAAAATTTTTTATATACGCGTCCGTACGCGTACGTTAAGGAGTGTTTATGACGGTAGTCGCCACGAATAAAAAAGCCTACCACGAGTTTTTTATCGAAGAAACTTTCGAAGCGGGTATCCAGCTCGTGGGCAGCGAAGTGAAAAGTATAAGAAACGGCGGAGTGAACTTAAAAGACAGTTTCGCGATAGTAAAGAACGGAGAACTGTTTCTTATAAACGCCCATATATCCCCTTATAAAATGGGGAGCTTCTATAACCCCGACCCGAGAAGGGAGCGGCGGCTTCTCATGCACAAACGGGAAATAGACCGCATCGCGGGCAAGGTTCAGCAAAAAGGATACTCTATAGTCGTGACGAAAATGTACTTCAAGCAATCGCTCGTAAAAGTGGAAGTTGCTTTGGCTAAGGGTAAAGAACTGCACGACAAACGCAACGCCCTTAAAGAAAAACAGCTCAACCGCGAAGTAAGCAGAGCTTTGGCGGATTACAGATAGACGGAGATTGCCGCAAGGGAGACAAAATTGAAAGTATCGAAGCTGTATCTCGAAAACTTTTTAAGTTACGAAAACCTTTACTGCGAATTCTCCGACGGACTGAACGTGCTTGTCGGGCGGAACGCCGCCGGTAAAACCAACCTTGCCGAAAGCATATTCTACTGCTCGGTCGGCAAGTCGGCGAGAGGCTTAAAGGACAAGGAACTTATAAATTGGAACGCTTCGGACGGGGCTCGTATCCGCTTGCGCGTGGAAAAAAAGTATTCTTCCCACACCGTCGACATCCGCATAGACAAGCAGGGCAAAAAACGCATTACGATAGACGAACTTCCCATAAGTCGCATGGGAGAACTCATGGGAGTCCTCAATACGGTCTACTTCTCCCCCGACGAAATGCGGCTTATAAAGGAATCGCCGGCAGACAGAAGACGGTTTATCGATATGAGTTTATGTCAGCGGGATAAACTCTATTTTTATAAACTGAACGACTACAACCGCCTGCTTGTTCAGCGAAACAAACTGTTAAAAAACTATCGTCAAAGCCCGTCTCTGAACGATATGTGCGGAATAATAAACGTAAAACTTGCCGAATTGCAGGATTTTATCATAAAAAAGCGGTTAGAGTTCATCGAAAAGATAAGTCCGCTCGCCGACGCGCGGCACCGTAAAATAACCGGCAACAAAGAAGGGCTTACCCTATCGTACGAAACCGAAGACGTGGACGTAAACGACGTAAAAAATTCCGTCCTCGCCCTGTACGAACAGAACTTCGAAAAGGACTGTCGATTAGAGTACACCACGGTAGGTATTCACCGCGACGACCTTAAAATTTCGGCGGGCGGAATAGACGTAAGAAAATACGGCTCGCAGGGGCAACAGCGCACGTCGGCATTAAGCCTTAAACTTGCCGAAACCGACTCCTTTTATCTTTCCACGGGGGAATATCCCCTGCTTATACTCGACGACGTGGCAAGCGAACTGGACGGCGAAAGACAAAAGGCTTTGTTTGAAAATCTCGACGGAATACAGACGGTAGTGACCGCTACGAGCGTATCGCCCGACTTTGTCGGAGCTACCGTTTACGACATAAAAGACAACAATATATTCAAGAGGAGCTAACTATGGCGCAAGACGTAAAAAGACAAATTGCCGAACTTATAAAAATAGACGGCGTAACCGCGGAACAGACGGAATCATTCCTTATGACGCCACCCGACCCTAAACTCGGCGACTGGTCGCTGCCCTGTTTCCGCTTCGCGAAAGCTTTAAGGAAAAGCCCCGTCGCGATAGCCGACGAACTGGCAAAGTCCATCGAAAAACCCGATTTTATCTCGGAAATAACCGCGGTAAACGGTTATCTCAACTTCAAAATAAACAACGACGGCTTGGCGGAAAAGACGGTAAAGAAAATCCTTTCCGAAAGCTCCGACTACGGGCAGGAACCCGCCAACGGCAAGACTATATGTATCGACTACTCGTCGGTGAACATAGCAAAGCAATTCCACATAGGACATCTTCTTACGACGGTAATCGGCGGAAGTTTGTACAGAATTTACAAAAAGCTCGGCTACAACGCCGTCGGTATCAACCATTTAGGCGACTGGGGAACGCAGTTCGGGAAACTTATTTCCGCTTTCAAACGTTGGAGCAGTGAAGAAGAACTCGCCGAAAGAGGTATGGCCGTACTTACCGAGATTTACGTTCGTTTCCACGCCGAGGCTGAAAAAAATCCCGCTCTTAACGACGAAGCGAGACACTATTTTAAGTTAATCGAAGACGGCGATCCCGAAGCCACGCACTTATTCGATCTCTTTAAGGAAGTCACCCTTAAAGAAGTGCAGAAGACTTACAAACGCCTTAATATAAGTTTCGACAGCTACAACGGAGAGAGTTTTTACAACGACAAAATGCAACCCGTACTCGACGAGCTGGAAGAAAAAGGACTCCTTAAAGAAAGCGACGGAGCGAAAGTCGTCGACCTGTCGGAATACGATATGCCCCCGTGTCTACTTGTAAAAGCCGACGGAGCTACCTTATACGCTACCCGCGACCTTGCGGCGGCGTTCTACCGTAAAAAAACTTACGACTTCGACAAGTGCCTTTACGTCGTCGCGTACCAACAGAACTTACATTTCAGACAGTTCTTTAAGGTGCTGGAACTTATGGGCAAGGACTGGGCTAAAGATATGGTTCACGTCGCGTTCGGAATGGTCAGTCTGGAAGACGGCGCGATGAGTACCCGTCACGGCAAAGTCGTACTTTTGGAAGACGTCCTTAACAAAGCCGTCGAAAAAAGTCTCGACATAATCGCAAAAAAGAACCCCGACCTCGAAAACAAGGAAGAAGTCGCCGAAAAAGTGGGCGTGGGCGCGGTAATCTTCTCCGCTCTCTACAACAACCGCATTAAGGATATAGTCTTCTCCTACGACAAAGTCCTTAATTTCGACGGCGAAACCGCCCCCTACGTTCAGTACACCGTAGCTCGTTGCAAGAGCGTAATAAGAAAGGTAGGCTCGTTCTCCGTAGATGAAGCCGACTTTGCGGGGCTCGACAACGAGGAAAGCGCGGCGGTAATAAAACTTCTAAATAAGTTTTCCGATGTTCTCAATTACTGCATAGAAAAATACGAACCCTGCTACTTATCCCGTTATTTGGTTGATTTATGCAGAGAATATAATAGGTTTTACTTAAACAACCGAATTCTCAACGAAACTGACGGAGTAAAGAACGCGCGCGCGGCGCTTACCGAATGCGTAAGAATAGTTCTCGAAGAGGGTTTGCGTTTATTGGGTATCTCCGCTCCCGACAAAATGTAATTATGATAGACTGTCACACTCATACGACGTTTTCTTTCGACGGAAAATCGACCGCGGCCGATATGGCGGAAAAAGGGAAAGAACTCGACCTTAAATATATGGCGTTTACCGACCACTGCGACCGCGATTACGCAAAATTGTATAAGTATATTGACGTAAGACAGCTCGACGCGGAAAAATATCTCGCCGCGGTGACGGAGATGAAAAATAAATATCCTTTCCTTGCCGTGGGGATAGAATTAGGATATTCTCCCCTCGCCGAAACCGACTATAAAAGGCTTCCGCTGGAAAAGTTCGACTACGTAATAAATTCGGTGCATACGGTAAACGGACTCGACTGCTACAACGAAGAATTTTTCGACGGCAAAAGCAAGGAAGAAGCCTACGGGAAGTACCTTAAATGCGTGTCGGACAGCGTGGACGCAAGTTACTCTTTCGATACGATTTCTCATTTGGGTTTCGTCCGCAAAAACGCTCCGTACGAAAATACCGGTATGCCTATGGACGTATTCGGCGACAGAATAGACGAAATACTCAAAAAAATCGTCGAAAAAGGCAAAACGCTGGAACTAAACAGCAACGTAAAGACGCACGACTTCATGCCCACCGCCGAAATCCTCGCTCGGTACGGAGAATTAGGGGGAGAAAATATTTGTTTTTCTTCCGACGCTCACCTTACCGCCCGCGTGGGAGAAATGTATAAGGACGCGGCGGAACTCGCTAAAAAACTCGGTTTCCGTTATTGGACTGTCTACCGCGAACGCAAAATGCAAAAAATTAAAATCGACTGACGGGAGGAAAAAATGAACAAAGCAGCAAAGTTTTTCGATAAATTTTCTTCAAACAAAACCGCTCTTATCGTCAACGCGGTAATGGCGCTGCTCGCCACCGCAATTTACCTTTCGATGCATACGATGCTCGGATTTATAGGATTCTTTACTTTCAAGGCGTTGCCGTATATTCTCGGCGCGCTGCTTATAGTAAGTTCCGTTCTGTCCCTCGTCATTCTGCTTTATAAGAACAATAAAGTTATTTTTTATATAACTTTCTGCTATAACGTCATTGCTCTTCTCTTTTCGCTCGGATACTTCTTCGGAATGCTCACTCACTATAAGACGTTTCTTTTAGAACTGGCGAAAATCCTTGCCGTGTACCTCTTTATAGCGATAGTCACGTATCTTATCTTCTTCCACGGCAAACTCGAATTTAAGGGCAAAAAGGCGGTGTCTATCGTCCTTTGCGTGTTTTTAATAGGCGGTTCTATACTTTGCTTTACCGACTTCAAGTCCTTACGGATAAACTATAACACCGAAGGAGCCGCTGTCTACGCGGTGGGAGACGAATATCAGATAGTGTGGACTACGAGAGCGAAAGGCTCGGGCTGGGTGGAAATAAACGGTCAATGCTATTACGACGAGTACGCGGGACAAAAACGCACCGATACCACCGTACACAAAGTCACGGTAAAACAGTCGGTATTGGACGAAGCGAAGAGTTACACGATAAAATCGCAGGCTATGTTAAGCGAACAGGGCTTTTCCGGTCTAAACGGCTATACCGTGTCGAAGACTTACTCTTTCCGCCCCGTAGACCCGTCCGACGGAATACAGACTTACGTCCTTACCGACACCCACGACTACAACAACGCTCCCGTGAAAGCCGCTTCTTACTTCGGCGACAAGACCGACTTTATTGTCCTTGCCGGCGACCACGTCAACTTCCTCGACACGTCCGCACAGCTTCAAAGGATACTTAATCTTGCTCACAGAGCCACGGGCGGCAATATTCCCGTAGTGTTCGCAAGGGGTAACCACGAACTGAAATGTAACGATTCGGAATACTTAGACCGCTACGTCGGGAGCCGAAACGAGAAGTTTTATTACACTTTTCGTCTTAAAAACGTGTGGGGCGTGGTACTCGATATGGGAGAAGACCACGACGATAGCTGGAAAGAATTTTATAACACCGCTCTCTACGACGGATACCGTGCCGAGCAGATAGCTTTCCTCGACGATATAATAAAAAACAAGGATACCGAATACGCCGCCGACGGTGTGGAATACAAGATAGCGGTAAGTCACATAAACACCGCCATAACAAACTACAACCGGACGTATATGTTCGATGCTCTCGTCAGCCTTAACGAAAGACTTAACGTCATAGCGCCCGACGTAATGCTCAGCGGACACTTGCACGCCGTATATAAAATAAACGCCGGATACGAAGCCGGCAAACCCCTTTTCTATCAACAAAACTATAAAGGTAAAGCGGTAAACGAAACCCCCGACTATCTCGCTACGGGAGCCGCGTATCCCTCCGTCGTCTGCGGAAGAAGAAGCGAAACGCAGTCTCCTGCCGTCAAAGAAAACGCTTTCGGATACAAATATACCGGGACCGCTCTCGAATTCAATTTCGACGAGATAACGGCGAGATTTACCACGCAAAAGAAAGAAGTTCTTTTCTCCGTCAACGCGTTCGACGGCGAAGAATACGGAAAGGTAATAAAATTAAAATAGCCGTTGCGACCGCCCCGACGGGCGTTAATTCCCGGAACCGACTCTTCGGAGTTAAGGATATACTATATCCATAAGGAAAGCCGGTTTTCTTGCTCCTTTTCAAGACAATTTCAATTAAACAAGACTAAAAAAATCTACGCTTAGTCTTGTTTTTTTACAATCCGAGTATTTTCGACACGGATAGACACCGTACGCTCTTATATGCTAATTTGCTCCCAAATATCGCATTTACAAGTGTTTTTCTGCGATGATATTATATTTTCAGACGGGTTACACCGCTTGAAAAAAATTTTTTGGAGCTTGTTATGAACGATATTAAAGTATGCTTTTGCGAAAGAGAACAGTTTTTGAGAAACAAAATTTCCGCTTATTTTACAAACGCCGATTTCGACGCTTTCGTCTGTTCCGACGACGATTTTTTCGACAGACTCGACACCTTCGACGTAGCCGTCCTCGATATGAACGTAAATAGGTTCAGAGAAATCTACAACGAAGTAAAAGACGACGGCGCGAAAATTATTCTTACCTACGACGATATGCCCGAACAGACCGCCTTGCTTAACGTTCTTAAACCGAACGCCGTTATAGCGCGACCGTATTCCCTCAACGACCTCGCAGCCCTCGTACGTTCGCTTCTCCCTATCCCGGAAAAGTATCGCCTTACTTCTTCCACAAAATCGATAGACGAAAAGTTGAGCAATATCTTTATCCGCGCAGGTATTCCCCCTCACATAAAAGGCTATCAATATCTCCGCACTGCCGTAAAACTCGCAATTAACCAACCCGACATAGTGAACAGTATCACGAAAAAACTCTACCCGACCGTCGCCGAATACTATTCGACCACTCCGAGCAAAGTGGAACGCGCCATTCGCCACGCCATAGAAGTAGCTTGGAGCCGAGGCAAAATAGAAAATATAAACGCCATCTTCGGTATCAAAATCTATTCCAAAGGCGACAAACCCACTAACGGGGAACTCATTGCTCTTATCGCCGATAAAATGGTGATAGAGATGATGTAAATCCGACAAATCACATACGACGAATTTCCGACATAGGCGGTGCGAGTTGCCACTATGTGGCGTTAATTTCCACTACGTGGAGTGTATTGCCAAACAAGTTTGGCGTTAATTTCCAAAGCTAACGCTTCGGAGTTAAGGATATAAAATATATGACGGAATAGGCGTGCGTTCTATTCCGTTTTTATCCGTAAATAGGTTTTTATATATCCCACCCGCCCACCCTAATGGGTATTTTTATCCTTATCTAAATAAAGTTCGTTCAAGTAATTAGGTTTGTTGAGAAAAATATACTTCGTTAAATTCGGATAAGGGGAACATTATGAGGAAAGGGGTTTATTAAGGGGGCTTGGAGCTATGCCCCCTTAATTATATATTCATTTTATCCTTGTGAAAATAAAAGCGTGTTCGGTCAAGCCGGACTTCGCAACTTGCGGCTTGTGTGTTTCTTTGCTACTTTCTTTTCACACCGAAAAGAAAGTAAAAAGGCTAATCGAATACAAAAAACGGAATAGAACCACTATCCTATTCCGCCTTTATCTTTTATCGACAGCTCCGAGCTTGCCTCGGAAATTCGCTCACGGCGACGCCGTGAAATTCGCTACCGCAAAGCGGTAAATTCGCTCCGACTAAAAGTCGGAAATTAGCCTCTACAAAAATGTTTTCGTCTGCGTTAGATATTCCTGCAAAAGGTCGCTCATTTCGTCGACGAAAGCGTTGCTTTTGCCTTCGTTTTTTAATTTGTTGCTGATTTTAGTCAGGGATATAATACCCATATTTATGCCTTGTATCATGATTTCGGCAAGTTTAGAGTTGCTTTTATCCTTGACGGTGTTTATCATCGTTGTGCAATACATCATTCCCTTGGAAAATCCGGTGGGGTCTTTAAGTTGCACGTTCCTGACTTCGGCGTAGTCTTCCGTCTTTTTCGCGATATTGTCGTAGCCGACGTATTGTTTTGTGAGCATATCGCGGAAAGTCCTGTCTTTGGATAAAGGTCTCAATATCTCCACGCTTACTTTACCGAGCATGGCGTCGTGATAAATTTCTTGCAGTTCTTCTTCGTTTATATCAGAACCGTACCGTTGCTCTGCTCCGCATTCGCACTTGCTTTCGCTCTTTTCGCAGTCGCACGCTTTCTCTTTGCAGTCGCATACTCTTTCTTCGCAGTCGCAAATCGTTCCGCTTCCGTAATTTTTCTTTTCGTCTGTCATATAGCCTCCGTTTTATTTTAGCTTGCGACGAAACGAAATAATTATTCGCCTTTTTCCGAAACGCGGATACTTTCCTCGCGACAAAGTCTGCAAGCCTTGTAAACAGACGGCGAACGGTATTTTTTAATACCAAACGCATAAGCACAGCACCGAAAAGAAACGAAAACGCCGTAAAAAACTCGATTTTTCCGTAATTGTAGCGTTCCGTAAGCAAAAGATACAGCCCGAACGCCAAAACCACCGACGAAAAATCGCAGAAAAAACCTATTATCGTGCCGCTCGTTTTGGAAAGTTTTGTCCTCTTCCCGCCGAGAGCCGAAAAAAACGTTTTGACCGCGTAAAAAACCTCGTACGCAAAATACGCCGTCATTCCGCCCGACGCAAATATAAACGACAAGTACGGTTGGTCAAACGTAGAGAACATTACTTACTTGAATATCTTGTTCAGGAAACTCGTCTTTTCCGCTTTTTCGTGGAAGAATAAAGAATTAACGTTGCCGTTCATCGTAAAAACGCCCGTTTTCGTTCCCATTTCTTCCATCTTAAAGGAATTGCCCCTGACAGTGATAAGTCCGTCGGTAAGGCGTAAAACTACTTGCTTTTCGTCAAAAGAAATTACGTCGGTCACGCCGTTTATCGTCATCTTTCCGTTTTCGTAACGAAAACTATTCCTTTGTTTAGGTTGTTGCAACTCGTTCATATACACCCCTTATAAAAAAATATGCGGGAAAAGCAGCTATTATTCGCCGGTTTTTGGCGAAGTAATTGCCCTAACGGGCGTTAAACGAATTTCGGCTTACGCCGAGCGAATTTACCGCTTTGCGGTAGCGAATATCGGCTTACGCCGAACAAATTTCAAAACCGTCGGTTTTGAGTTATGGATACAATGATTAAGGCGGAATAGGCGTGCGTTCTATTCCGTTTTTATCCGTAAATAGGGTTTTGTATATCCCACCCACCCACCCTAAATGGGTATTTTTATCCTTATGTAAATAAAGTTGGTTTAAGTAATATGTTTTGTTGAGAAATATTTACTTCGTTAAATTCGGATTAGTTTATCCATATTTTAATAAAGCACATTCAAGTAATTTGTTTGTTGAGAAAGATTTAGTTTGTTAAATTCGGATAAGGGGGAACATTATGAGGAAAGGGGTTATTAAGGGGGCTTGGAGCTATGCCCCCTTAATTATATATTCATTTTATCCTTGTGAAAAGTAAAGCGTGTTCGGTCGAGCCGGACTTCGCAACTTGCGGCTCGTGTGTTTCTTTGTTACTTTCTTTTCACACCGAAAAGAAAGTAAGTAACTACTTCTTGTAAAGAAAAAAAGGATAGAACCTAATATCCTATCCTTATGTAATTAGTTATCCGTAACGCCGAAATCTTTGATTTTGGCAATTCACGCCCGTAGGGCAATTAACTCCACGCAGTGGAAATTCACGCCGAGCCTACGGCTTGGCAATTCCCTCCGCCCACGGCGGAACTTCGCCTTATAAAAAGCAATCGGCTTTACCTTGCGTAAATTTTCGTACTCGGCACTTTCCCGTTAAGTATATCTTTAAGGTCGTAACTACTATTCGCGATATACACGGTAGTGCCGTTCTTTAACGGTTCTTTTATATATTCGAGTTTCGCTCTTGCGCCGTTAGCTCCCTTTCGGCTTGCGCCGTCGCAGAAGTTTTGATAATACTCCACGTTTTCGATAAGCTCGTACGAGTCTTTGCCTACGATTTCTTTTACGAGCGTGCTTTTATCGTCCTTATCGGCATATATACCGTCGGTTCCGGTGAGGATTACGAGATTTTTCGGTTTTACGAGGCAGGCTATCTGGCTTGCCGTTTCGTCGTTGTCTACGCACTCCACGACGTGTTTATTGTGCCTTTTTAAGGCGTTTATCTCGAATTTTCTTACTTCTTCGTAGTTTACCGGGTCGTTGTAATTTACGATAGGCACAGCGTTTTGCGCGGGGCAACGCAAAAGAAGTTGTTTCAGATGTTCTCTCTTCTGTTCGTCGTTGAAGTGATTGTGCTCTACCAAAATCTGCCTTAAATTGACGGCGCTGTCGGTAAACTGTCTGTAAAAACGCATAAGGACGCTCTGCCCTTGCGCGGCGTAATCGGCTTTGACGTCGTTAGGTTCTCCGCGAAGCTCCTTTCCGCTGCGTTTTATGTAGTCGAGTCTGCCTATCTCGGTAGCGCCGCTCGTAACCCAAATCACGCCCGGCTCCAACCGACGGCTTATCCTCGCTATCACGTTGTAATCCAAATCGTCGTGGCAAGCGTTTATTAAAGCCATGCTGCCCACTTTGCCGACGAGTTCTATATCAAAAGTCGTCATTTATTTTTCTCCGATAAAAATTTTATTGCTTTGACGTAACTTTCCTTCCCTTCTCCCATAAACGTGGCTACGCATACGTCGGTAAGTAACGATACCTTGCGAAAATCCTCTCTTCCCGATATATCGCTTAGGTGCGTTTCCGCAAACGGTATGTCGCTCCTCGCTTCTATCGCGTCTCTTATCGCTACGGAATAATGAGTATACCCGCCGGCGTTTATCACCCCTCCGTCGGCGTCGAGAGTTTGGATATAGTCTATTATTTCCCCTTCTCCGTTGGACTGAAAGAAAGTCAACGTTATTTCGGGAAAACTTTTTTTAAGGTATTCGTTAAGTTCTTCCAAGGTTTCCCGTCCGTATATAGAGGGTTTTCTTTTCCCCAACATATTAAGGTTCGGTCCGTTAATTATCGCTATTACCATATCTGTTATTAAAAGAGGCTGTCGATACGGCAGCCCCTTTATCCTCTTTTCGTTAAGTCTTATTTGAGACCTAAGTCTTTAAGAAGAGCTTTCATCTTCTTATTGTCCTTAGTTGCGTTTTCGAGAGCTTTTTCGCTACTGTATTTTTTGGACCAGTTGGTATATTCGGTGGAAGCCACTTTGCTTTCGAGACTGTCTTTTATCGTCGCCGCAAAGGTGGAACCGTCGAGGTCGAGCGCCTTGTTTATTCCGAGACCGCTGTTTCCGTCGAGGGTTATTTTATAGAACGGGGCGAAACTTATATATTCGATATGAAGTCCGTAGCTGGTGAAAGCGTATTCGGACACGTTTTTGCTTTCGGCGGGGTTACCCTCGGAAAGGTTCTTGAAGTACAAGTCTCTCGCCATATTCGGGAAGTCGTCTCCGTCGTAGCCGTGAGCTATGTCGCCGAACGGTACGAAGTAACCTAATTTGCTGCTCATCGTGCCGCCGTCGTCGTTAAAGTAAGTCATATACTCTTTGAAAATCGCGAGAGCGTCGGCTCCGTCTTCTTCCATTCTGCCTTTCATTTCGGCGAGTACGTCAAGCACGCTGAATTCGGCTATAGTTCCGTCTTCGTTAAGGAAGAAAGCGTCTTCCAATTTCTGCGTTTCTTTTTCGGCGGTAGCGTAGGTAAGTTTGCTCTTATTGGTTTCGAGTTGTTTTACGAACAAGGTCTTTACGTCTTTTATTTCTTCGTCTTTACGGTCGAGAAGATATCTTTCCATCGCCGCGCTTACTTCGGGACTCCACTTGAAGAGAATATGCGCGATATAGAACATATTTATGGTATAGGTTCCGTCGCCGTTGTCGGTGGCGTAGTTATAAGTGTTGCCGTTATATTCGAAAGTTTCCGCTTTGAGAGCGTCGATAGGAACGTAATAAGCGGAAGTAAGGTCGCTCTTTACGGTAGACGCAAACTTTTCTATCTGAGCCTTGTTATCGAGAATGGAATATTCTTCTTTCTGTTTTTCGACAAGCACTTTGTATTGCGCTTCGAGCTGTTCGTCGGTGACGGGAGCGGAGGTCAAAGCCGCTTTCTTCAATTCGTGCTGAACCGCGGTAAGAACCGCGCTTTCGAAAGAAGAAAGATAATAATATCCGAGTCCGTTATAGCTGTCGTTTATGGTCGCGGTGAAGTTGATGTTCATGTTTTTCTTCGCTTCGCGGAACTGTCTGTAAGCGTCTTTATAGGCGTCGCTTTCGTATGCGGTCATAGTGTGAACGAATATTTGTCCGTCTTGGTATGCGGTCTTTAAGTCGCTCTTTTCTTCGCTTTCCGCTGCCGCTTTGAATTCGGCGAGAGTGGCGTAACGATTCTTTACCTTGCCGTTAATTAAATCGGTTTTGTCGTCGCTTTCGGGTCCTACGTAAGTAGTACGCGGGGTGACGAGAGTGAAGTCGGCTTCGGCGGTGTGGGTAAGATAAGAAGTCTCTTCACCTTTCTTGGTCTGCGGTTCTTCATACGTCACTTTACAGATTTTGGAAGCGACGTAATTGCTGACGAAAGCAGCGTCGCCGTCGTCTTCCGTCGTAACCGAAGTGCTTGCTACGGGCAAGTAAACCACCGCGTCGTCGGAACCGCTCTTTTCGAGGGTTATTTTAAGAATAATCTTCGTGTAATCGACTTCCACTTTGGCCTTTTCTTTATCCTTATCGGAGCTACTCGAAGAGGATTTGTCGGAGGATTTGTCGGCGGCTGCCGCGACGAAAGAGGTCTGATAAAGTCCGTCGGCGTATCCGTTTTCGGTTTCGTGAGCGACGCTTACGCCGTTCTCCTTAACCTTATAGCCTTCTTTATAGCGAGCGGCGAGTTCTTCCTTGGCGTTGGTTATTACGAGCTCTCTCTTCTCGTTGTCGTAGTCTTTAACGTAGCTTTCTATATCTTTGACAAAACTTTCGTTCGTGCTTTTGATACTTGCGTATCTTTCGGCTACGGTAAGAACCCCTTCGGGAGTGAGCTTATCGCCGTAAACGGCTTTATATTCGTCGGTGTTGGCGTACATGGCTTCCTTACGCCCTTCGATTCCGCTGAGATAAACCATACCTTGAAGAATAAGGTATTTTTGGTTAATTAAGGAATCGAGCCCCTGCGTCACGAGAGTCTTCGCGTCGTATTTCATACCGTAGTTGTTATAAAGGCTGATGATGTAATTGACGTAACTCACCAACTCGTTACGGGTGACGTTGAGCGATAAAGGCTGACCGTTGTTATCTATCGACACGGTAGCCATTATCTCGTTTGCTTTTCTTTCGTTGTTGACCTTAATGAAAGTGCAACCCGTCAAAGCGACGCTTACGACGAGAACGACCAGTAAAGTCAACGCAATAAGTTTCTTTTTCATATCTTCTCCTTATATAAAGGTAAAATTCCGTATAATCGATTATACACTACGCGCCCGTCAAAAATCAAGTGATATATATATTATTTTAATTTTAACGCGTGCGTAACAATAACTTTATTCCCTTAACGTATACTTTTCGCCGTTACGCCGTAAAAACCCGTCCGTCGCGGGTAATTTCAAAACCTTTCCGCAATAACTTTTGCGACGGCTTCGAGCGATAAATTATTGTCCACAGCTATATCGGCGGTCCTTTCGTAAACGGGTTTTCTTTCGGAAAAAAGTCTTTCCCTTTCTTCTTTATCGTCGCTTAAAAGCGGTCTTCCGTCAGAACAAAGTAGCGATAAATCCCTTTTTATCCACACGAAAACTCCGTTTCGGCTCAAATAGTCGGCGTTTTCTCGGTCTGTTATACTGCCGCCGCCCGTGGCGATAACTTTCCCGGTAAGGAGCGACAACCTTTTTACCGTTTCTTTTTCTCTCGCTCTGAAATACTTTTCACCATTTTTTGCGAAAATTTCCGCGATAGTCGTTTTTTCTTCTTTTTCGATAATTTCGTCCACGTCGAAAAATTCTCTTCCGGTAATTTCGGCGAGTTTCTTTCCGACGGTGGTTTTACCGCAACCGGGCATACCGATAAGGACGATATTATTCATACTTTTCTTCACTTTTTCGTAAATAAAATCGCATTTTTCGGCAGAAACGCTCGCTTTTTTGAAAAGTTCCGACGCGGTACAGGCTTGCTTGACCAGCATATAAAGACCGTTGTCCGAGCGTAAGCCTAAACTTTCCGCCTGCTTGATAAGAGCGGTTTTTAACGGGTTATACGTCAAATCGAACACGCCCGTAAGGTTCGAAAATTTCGATAAATCGAGTATTTTTTCGTCAAAATCGGGCGTCGTGCCGACGGGAGTGGCGTCGATAATTACTTCCGTATCCGTATTTTCGTACACGTTTTCGTAGTTGATTTCGCCCTTTCGGGAAACGATTTTTACGCTTTTCGCTTCGGAAACTTCCGCCGAAAACTTCGCCGCGTCGGCGGCTCCGCCGCTTCCGCAAATAATCACGTTCTTTCCACGCAAAATTATCCCCGCCCTTTTCAAGGCTTCGTTAAGTCCGCAAAAATCGGTGTTGTAACCCGTAAGAACGCCGTTATCGTTAATAATCGTGTTGACCGCGCCGCACCTTAAAGCGGTTTCGTCGACTTTATCGAGGTACTTAATCACTTCCTTTTTGTACGGAACGGTAACGTTTACGCCCGAAAAGTCCTTCTTCGCGAAAAACTCGGCTAATTCCCCCCTCTCTATATTCATTACGCCGTAATCGCACCCCAAAAGAGAATGGATATACGGCGAAAAGCTGTAATTTATATTTTTGCCGATAAGTCCGTATTTCATTGTTTCTGCGCTTCTTTACTCAAATAAAAAATAGTTTCGTACAGTCCGTCTATTTCGTCTTTTCGGTCGGGATAACGCTTTATAAGACGGTTTTTTATCTCTTCTTCCCTGTTTTTGTCGCACAACGGAAGATTGTTTTCTTTTTTATACTTTCCGATTTCTTCCGAAAGCGCCATTCTTTCGTCGAACAATTCGGCTATTTTAAGGTCTATATCGTCGATTTTTTGCCTGAAAGAACGGCGTTCGTTACGGAGTATTTCGTCTAAAATAACCGCGGCGACCATACTTTCCACGACGACTACCGCTCGCGGAACGTAACACGGGTCGTGTCTGCCGCCTATTTCAATAATTTTTTCTTCTCCGCTCGACAAATCGACGGTTTTTTGCGGCTTGCCTATGGACGGCGTAGGTCGGAAAGATACTCGTATGGTGACGGGCATACCGTTGCTTATACCGCCGTTTATCCCGCCCGAATTGTTGGTGTCGGTGACTACCTTGCCGTCGGAAAAGGAAAAACCGTCGTTTGCTTCGCTCCCTTTAAGGTCGGATATTTTTTTACCTAATCCGCTTTCGAAACTCTTGACTCCGGGGATAGAGAATATCGCCGCGGATAATTTACTTTCGAGACCGTCGGTCGTGTCTCCTCCCGCTCCTGCCGTAAGTCCGTACACTACGCACTCCGTTTCGCCGCCGCAACTGTCTTTATCTTCCGCCGCCGATTTGATTTTTCCCAACGCGACGGGTATGATTTTTTCGTCGGGGATAGGAAGTTTATATTCGTGACACTTTGCTATATCTTCATATTTTGGCGTACCGTCATCGTAAGTATAGCACTCCAAACCCGCTATTTTCGAAATATACGCTCCTACCGAAACGCCGCGTGATAAAAGAAGCTGCGAGCATATTCCGCCGAGCAAAACGTACGCTACGGTCATTCTTCCCGAAAACCTGCCTCCTCCCGAAAAAGCCTTACCGTACTTAACGGCGGATACGTAGTCTGCGTGCGACGGACGAGGCGTCGCGGAAAAGTCGTAGTCCGATTTTTTTACGTCGGCGTTTTTTATTACGGCGACTATTCTACCGTTTATCTTTCCGTCTTGCGATATGCCTTCGATGAATTCCACTTCGTCTTTTTCTTTCCGCGCGGTAGAAAAGGCGTACTTGCCGCTCTTTCTTCTCGCCATAAAATCGGAGAGTTTTTCCAAGTCGATTTTTTCCGACGGCAGTCCGTCTATCTCTATTCTTATTTTTTCCGAGTGGCTGTCGCCGTCGATTTTCAGCGATATAGCGTTAAAAAGTAAGTTCATACCGTCCTCCTATCTCGGATATCTTGTCGAAAAAATCGGGAAAGGATTTCTTTATTCCCGTCGCATTTATAACTTCGCCGCCCGTAAACAGTCTTAACAGCGTCCCTGCCTGAATAATTCTGTGATCGTTATTTGCGTCGGTCGTTCCCGCTACGGGCGTTCCGCCGTAAATATAAAGACTTTCGCCGACGGTTTCGTATTTTATACCCGCCGAATCGAGAAGATTTTTTATTCCGACGACTCGGTCGCTTTCTTTTATTCTTAATCTGTTTACGCGCCTTAATTCGCTTTTCCCTTTACAAAACGCCGCGACTACCGCCATTATCGGAGCAAGGTCGGGAGCCACGTCGCAATCTAAAATAAGCTCGCTTAATTTGGACGGATACGCCGTAACTACGCCGTCTTTTTCTTCTATCCTTCCGCCGCTCTTTCTTATAATTTCGCAAAAAGCCGAATCGGGTTGATTGTCAGTAACCAAACCTTTGACCGACACGGGGTTTTCCCCGATTATCCCCGCCGCAAGAAAAACTGCGGAATTAGACCAATCGCCGTTTATTATTACTTTTTCGGGGGCGGTAAATTTGCCCGACAAGGAAAACCCGTATTCCGTTTCCGCAACGACTACGCCGAACTTTTTTAACGTTTCCGCAGTCATCGATATATAGCGGTCGCTTACCTTTTTGCCTACTCTGAATACTTTTTTTACGCCGAACGCCGCCGCGTAAATTATAGCCGCCGAAACGAATTGAGAGCTGTCCGTGCCGTCTGCTTCTATTTGTTCTTTATATTCCGCCTTGCCGCTAACGGTAATAACCTTGTCGTTTACGGAAACGTCCGCTCCCGACTTGTTGAGAAAATCGGTAATCCCTTTAAGCGGTCTTTCCGATAAATTGCCTTCTGTAAAAAACTTTCCGCCTACCCCGAACCCGGCAACGAGCGGTAACAGTAGTCTAAGGGTGGTTCCGCTTTCGCCGCAAAAATAATCGGCGTTCGGTTTCGGCTGTCCACAAGGGGTAAGGATAATTTTATCGCTTTCAATATCTGTTTTTACCCCTAAATTCTTAACGCAGCTTACGGTAGCTAAAACGTCGTCGGACGGATAAAACCCGTCTATCTCGACGCGTTCTTTACTTAAAGCGGCTAATATAATCGCCCTGTGGAGATAGGACTTCGACTTGACGGCTTCGACTTCGCCCGATATTTCCGATTTGTAAAAACAGGCGTTCATATAAAAAACGCTCCGAATTTCTCGACGTCGAATTTTCTTATTTCGCACTTGCCTACGCCCTTAATAAGAACTACGTTAAGTTTTCCGTTGCGGATTTTTTTATCGAATTTTATCGCAGGGAAAAGGTCGGCGACGGGTTTGTCGAACTTTTCCACGCCGTATCTGTCGAACAGTGCGATGATTTTTTCGTACTCGTCTTTCGGTAAAACGCCCTTATCGTAACAGGCTTTTACTATTATCCTTAAACCTTCGCCGACGGCTACGCCGTGTTTTAAGCCGTATTTTCTTTCTATCGCGTGTCCGAACGTATGCCCTAAATTAAGGACCGCCCGTATCGACAAATCGGTTTCGTCTTCTTCCACGTACCGCTTTTTACACTCTACGCAGAGAGTTATTACTTCTTTTAAGTCTATTGCTTCCTTGTCGATGGCGTCGAAAATTTTTCCGTCGATAAGGGCGTATTTAATAACTTCGCCTAAACCGCTTTTGATTTCCTCTTCGGGCAAGGTATAGAGTGTTTCGGTATCGAAAACGACAAGTACGGGAGCCTTAAACGCTCCTATAATGTTTTTGCCTTTACTTAAATTGACGGCGGTTTTGCCTCCGACGGAACTGTCCGTTCCGGCAAGGAGCGTGGTGGGAATCTGAACGAAGTCTATTCCCCTTTCGTATATAGCCGCCGTAAATCCCGCTATATCTCCGACTACGCCGCCCCCTAAGGCTACTATCAGGTCGGTCCGAGAAAAGTTCTTATCGAGCATAAACTCGGTTATCTTTTCGACGGTTTTTAAGTTCTTCGATTTTTCCCCCGCCTTAACGACGTAAAAATAAACTTCCCCCGAAAGAGAAAGCTTTTTTGCATACAGTCTGTTTACGTTTACGTCGGTGACTACGAGTATCTTTCCCGACTTATATTTTTCGGGAATAAAAGTATCGACGCGGTTTATAAGACCGTCGCCTATAATTACGGGGTAAGAACCGTTTTTTGAGTTTATTTCTATAACCGAATTTCCCATCTATCTCGTCTTTCCGACGACGGACAAAATTCCGTCGGCGTCGGTAATTATTTTTGCCAAGGTTTCGGGCAGAATACTCTGTCTGCCGTCGCAAAGGGCTTCTTCCGGGCGGTCGTGGACTTCTATAATCACCCCGTCGCTCCCTACCGCCGCCGCCGCCAAGGCAAGCGACGGAACGAACTCTCTCACGCCGCAGGAATGACTCGGGTCGACTATTACCGGAAGGTCGGTAAGGCTTTTAAGAAGGGGCACGGCGTTTATGTCGAGAGTAAATCTCGTACCCGTGGCGAAAGTCCTTATCCCCCTTTCGCAAAGTATTACTTTATCGTTGCCGCGGCGTAAAATATACTCTGCCGCAAGCAAAAGTTCGTCTGCGGTCGCGGACACGCCGCGTTTTAATATAACGGGTTTTTTACTTTCGCCGACGGCGTTTAATAAGGACACGTTCTGCATATTCCTTTCGCCTATCTGCAACACGTCTATATCTTCGAAAAGGTCGATTTTAGCGTAGTCGGTAATTTCGGTGACTACGGGCAACCCGGTAAGTTTTTTCGCCTTAACGAGTACTTTTAACCCTTCGTCGCCCATTCCTGCGAAAGCGTAAGGCGAAGTGCGCTGTTTGTACGCGCCGCCCCTTAAAAAGTCCGCTCCCGCCTTTTTTACCTTTTCGGCTATTCTTAACGTCGTTTCTTCGCTTTCTATCGTACACGGACCTGCGATAACGGCGTAATTTCCGCCGCCTATCCTCTTTCCGCACACTTCGACGTATTTTCCGTCGCCTTTCTTTCCGGCAAGCGGATACATAGATTTTTCGTTTTCTTCCATTTTTTCTCCGTCGTTAGTATCTGTCGGCAAGATATCCCCTTTTTTCGGGGAAAATATCCTTAAGAACTTCGCTCTTGCCGAATACAGCTTTCGTAATTTCCGCCGCGTCGACTTCGATATCGAACCCGTCGCAGGGTATTGTTTTCCCTTTATCGAGGGTAAATATAATGTTGTTTTTCCTTACTAAACAGTCGTTTACCTTTATCCTTACGTCGGTGGTAAGGTCGGTAAGGGCAAGCGCTTTCCGTAAGTCCGCAACCCTTGCCATGACCCCTTTCTTTTCCGTGAGGAAAAACTTATCGGGTTCGTACCCGTCGGGGCTGTCCAATCCGCCGTTTATCATACAAAAACTTTCTCCGTCGGCGTTGTAGACTTCTTCAAAAAACGCAAAGTCTTCTTCGCTCCGAGAAAAACAGTAATCGAGACCGTCGCAAAATTCGTCGTAAAGAAGTTTTGCCTTTTTTACGTCTATCCTTTCACTCCGTCCGTCGGGTCTGTCGAAGTCGTAACTTACCGCGACGAAACCGTACTTTTCGTAAAAAGCGTGACTGAAAGGATACAGCGTAAGGAAAGGAACTTCCGCATCGTTCAGAGCTTCTTTAATTAGTCTTTCGGCGTATCCTTTATGCCTGTCCTTTATAAAAGTTCCGAGTGCGGTAATATGCCTTATTTCGGCAAGTTTGTTTCCGTACCGCAATATTTTTTTAACTAAATACAACGCCGATTTAAGGTCTTTTCCGTTGTACGCCGCTATTTTTTCCGACGAAATAAGTTTTTTCATTATTACGTCGGCGCAAAGAGCGGAATCCTCCGGAAAACACTCCGAGTACAGCTTATAAAAAGCGTCCATTTTACAGTAAAGGTATGGTAGCTAAATATATTACGTCGGGACGGTCCTTCGCCGCGCCTTCCGCCAGAACAAACGCCTTGTAAGCCACCTGTCCGCCGCTCAATTCAACGAGTTTTTCCAAGCCCGAAAGGCTTCCGCCCGTGCTTATTACGTCGTCCACTATCGCTACCTTTTTTCCGCGTAACAACTCTTCGTCGTGAGCGGAAAGGTAAAGTTTTTGCGTGCCGGCGGTGGTGATAGAACGTACTTCGCTCTCTATTCCGTCCTGCATATAAAGTTTTTTCGACTTTCTTGCCACGGCGTAATAATCCTGCCCCAAGTTACGGGCGATGCAATGCGCGAGCTGCAAGCCTTTGCTTTCGGCGGTGATGACGACTTCCGCGTCGGAAATTCTTTCGGCAAGGTGTTTTGCGCAATGTTCGGTGAGAGCCTGCGCTCCGTGCAGATTAAAGAAGGCGATATTCACGCCTTCGGCGATGTTGAGGATAGGCAGGTCAGCCTTTTTCCCGCAAATGTCAACTGTGTAAAACTTATCCATTTTTTTATCTCCGGTAAATGTATTATATTTTTATTATTGTGCCGTTAGTGACGGCGTTGTCGGCGACGGCGGTTATTTTCTTGCCGCCGATAGTCTTGTCGGTAAGGTCGAGAGTTTTCGCAAAACCGTTATACTGTATAAGGGTAAATCCGCTACCGTTGTCTTTAAGCACGAAATCGCCGTATCTTGCCGTCGCGTCGTAAATTTTTTCGCTCCATTCCGCCCATTCGTTCGAAAAAGCGTCTTTTCTTCCTTCCGGTACTATTATTACGAGAGCTTTATTCGTACCGACGAGCGCGCTCAATCCCAAGGCGGAAACCGCGGTAAACTCCACGTTAAGTCTGTTAAGAGACGAACAGTTAAGGAAAGCGGCGTTGCCGACGGTCTTTACCGAAGACGGTATCCTTATCTCGCAAAGAGCGGTACAGTCGGCGAAAGCGTACGCCGGGATTTCGGTGAGGTTCGACGAAAGGGTGACGTCGGTAAGAGAGGAACATCCCGCAAAGGCGTATTCTCCCGCGCCGCTTACCGAATCGGGCAAAACCAATTTTTTCAACGAAACGCATCCGGCGAAAGCGTAGGCGTTAAGGTTGGTTACCGCGCTGCCCGATGCGAAAGTGACTTTCGTTATTCTCTCGTTGCCGAAATACGGGTCGAGAGTGGTGACTTTACATTCGTATCTGCCTATTTTGAGGCTTACCGGAATAACGATTTCGGTTTCGTCGCCTAAATAGTTCGTGATAGTCACGGTAGTGTTGTCGCTGGTTATAGTGCCGTTGCCGTTCACTCTGTAATTATAGTCGCCGTACGTTATTATCCCTTTTTCTTCGACGTAATCGGTAAGGTCGGGAATAACGGTGCCCGCACTCCAACCGGTCGCATTCTTATAAAGACCGTAGCTTACTTCGGGAACGTAAATCTTTATAAACGGGCTTGTTATGCCGCGGAAAAGGTTGTCGCCGGCGGTGGTAAGAGAGGTGAAGCCTTCCTTTATCGTACGGTTTATTCTTATCGCGCGGATATTTTCGGCGTAAGCCAACGCCCCTTCGCCTAACGAAGCTACGCTTTCGGGCAGATACAGCTCTTTAATTGCGGTGTAAGCGAGAGCGTATTTTCCGACGGAAGAAGTTTTGCCTTTCTTGTCGAGAATCATTTCCGAAAGATTTTCGCATTTATAGAAAGCGTAATCGCCTATCGAAGTAAGGTGCTTCGGTAAGGTTATCTTTTTAAGCCCTTTGTTTTCCGCGAAAGCATAAACGTCTATGGTAAGGAAGGACGGCTCGTCGTAGTCGGACAGTTCCGCCACCGAAACCGAAGTGAGTTTATCGTTATACGCGAACGCGTGAGAACCTATATCCACGAGATATTTCGGCAAAGTCACTTCTTCGAGATTTTCGCAGTAAGCGAAAGCGTAAGAACCTATTCTCGCAAGCGTACCGTCGGCGGGGCAAACCACTCTCCGCAAACCTTTCGCTCCTCTGAACGCGCCGCCGCCTATGGACGTAACGGAAGAGGGTATAATAATTTCGGTGACTTCGTCGCTTATCACTCTGCCGTTAGGCACGGAAGACGAGTTATTTTCTTCTCTGCCTATCTTGTTTATCGTGTATTCTTTGCCGTTTACCGTAACCGTCGACGGGAAAGTGACCACGGTGTCGGGACCGACGTAACTTATTATCGTAGCCACGCTCGTGCTTCCGACGGGACTTATTACGAAACCTTTCTGACTCTTTATTATATTGCCCGTCTCGTCCACTACGTCGTCGGCAAGGTAAGACAAAGCTACGAGGCGGTTTTTATCGAACTGTGAACTCCATCCGCCCGTTGTCCTGTACGCTCTTAACGTAGCGTCGGTGGGTACGTATACCAAAAGAAGGTCGCAATCTTTGAATACGTCCGAGCTGTTTTCGTCGATTTTTGCTATGACGTTTCCCGTGGACCTGAGGTAAATCGCGCTTAAATTCTTATCGTACGCAAACGCTCCGTCGCCTAAATAGCTCACCGCGCAGTCGAAAGACAGTTCTTTTAGCTCGGTAAGTTTTGCAAAAGCGTACTGCCCTATCGTCATTTTTATCGTAGGCAGAGATTTTATTTCGATTTCTCTTAAAGAAGAGTCGTAAAAAGCGTAATCTCCTATCTCTTCCGTCCTTTCGGGAAGAACCGTCGAAAATAGAGAATCGCACCCTGCGAAAGCGTATTTTCCTATCTTCCTCAACTTCCCGCCCGACACAAACGAAACGACGGTAAGGTAATCGAGATTATAGAAAGCGTAATCGCCTATCGTTTCTTCACTCCCCGAAAACTCTATCTTTTTAAGATTGACGGCGTTGACGAAGGCGTTTTTACCTATTCTTTTTATTCCGTCCGACAAGGCTATCTCTTCGGTGAAAAGTCCGAAAGCGTATTCGCCTATTTCGGTAACGGTGCCTTTATCGCCTACTTTCGTATTAAGAACCACTCTGCTTTCCGTGCCGAGATAACCTACCAATGTAAAGCCGTCGGAATTTTGTTTAAGAACGTAGTTTTCAAACCCCGTTTCTTCCGACACCGAGTCGTAAGAAAGGATTTTTTCGGAATAGTTGCCGAAAAACGAGTCGGTTTTATAAAAATCTTCCGCATGCGCGGATACGAAAAGTTTAAGGCTGTCGGAAAGTCCTGCGAAACTCGTATTTTTAATCGTAGGTACGGTATCCGATTTTATAAATACGAACGCCAGTTTTTCGCAACCGTAAAAGTCGTAAGAACCGATACTTTTTACCGAAGCCGGTAAAGTTATTTTTATTAGATTTACGTTCCTTTCAAAGGCGGCGTTACCTATCGAAACTATCGTTTCGTCCATAACGACGTTATTTAAGTCGCAACCGCCGAAAGCGTACGCGCCTATATTCTTTATTGCGGTTCCGCTCATATCCGCCGTCCCCAAACTTACGCAGTTATGGAAAGCGTAATCGCCCAAAGAACTTATCGACTTCCCTAACGCGACTTCCGTCAGACCGACGCAGCCGTCGAAAGCGTGGTTCTTTACGGTGACCACGTTGTCGCCTATGATTACTTTGCGGAGATTTATCGCCCCGGCGAAAGCGTATTCTTCTATTTCCGTTACGCCCGCGCCTATCGTTATTTCCGTTGCGGTAGCGTTATTTTCAAAGGCGTTCCTGCCGATTTTGACTATATAAAAGTCAACGCCGCCCACCGTTATTTTGCCGGGAATAACTATATTATCGGCGTCGCCCGAATATCCCGTCACGGCGTAACGACCGCTTCCCACGCTCTTTAACGACAGTCCGCCAAATCCCGACTGTATACTTTCCGCCTTGACGTTCGTTCCGTAATATCCTATCTTGCTTTCGTCCGCGAACAAGGTAATTTCGTTCGCTTCGGCAAAAGCGTTCGCGGCAAATTCCACCGTTCTGTCGGCTTGCGGAACGGTAATCGTAGTGAGATACCCGTTGCCACCGAAGGCGTAATCGTTTACCTTGTCCACCTCTTCGGGAAGAATAAGCACGGCGCCTTTTTTTTCGGCAGGGTACTGCGCGAGTGCTTTTTTGCTTTCGGTCACGACGTAAAGTATGCCGTCTTCGCATACGAGACTTCCGCTCGCGTCGTTAAACGCGATTTCGGCAAGATTGTTCGCTTGCGTGGCTATACCTACGCCCACCGAAGAACTCTCGTTTCCTACCGCGTTAAACGTAAGGTTCTTTACCCCCGAACGGGCGAAAGCGAAGTCTCCTATCGAGAACTTGCCCGCCGTGGAAACAAAACCCGTCAAAGACGAAGCGGAATAAAACGCTTTCGCTCCTATCTCGACGGACGAGGGCGAATTTTTGATATTTACTCTTTCTATTCCCGAATTTTCAAACGCCGATTCTCCGACGGAAAAATTGTTTGCCGCGGTAAATTCGAGATTTTTTATCCCGACTGCGTTACGGAAAGCGTATTTCCCTATCGAAGTCACCTTGCCTCCGACGGTAAGGTAAATTAAAGAACTTTCTTCAAACGTCGAATCGGGAATAGCCCTTTCCGCGTCGTCTTTACTTTCCATTACGACGGAAACGAGCTTATCGGCGTAAGCGAAAACGCCCGAACCGCCTAACGACACCCTTGCGGGAAGAACTATATTTTCTATAGAAGTCTTCGCAAAAGCGTAATCGGATACGGTGACTACGCTGTCTCCGTCGGCGGCAAAATCGACTTCCTTCAAGCCGCTTCCGAAAAACGCGTAAGAACCTATTTTCGTCACTCTCGACGGTAAATTTATCGTCGTAAGATTTTTATTGTCGGCGAAAGCGTATTCTTCCACGGTAAGCGCTTTACCGCCGGCCGAGAAAGTCGCTTCGGTAAGGTACAGTCCGTCGAAAGCGTGACTGCCTATTAAGGTAACGTAGGACGGAATTTCTATTTTCCGTAACGAATAGCACCCGTAAAAAGCGTAATCGGGTATAGCGAGGTTTTCCGTAGCCGTCGGGAACACCACTTCGGCAAGTCTTCCGCAGTCGGAAAAGACTCCTTCCTTCATTGTTTTTATTCCGGAAGGCAGGACGAGTTCGTAAAGATAATGGTTGCCGGCGAAGGCGTATTTCCCTAACGTAACTTCCGTCGCTCCTTCGGAAAAGACTATGCTCTTTACGTTATAACAGTCCGCGAAAGCTCTGTCGCCTACTACGGAAACGTGCGGCGGTAAGACTATTTCGGTTATTCCCGAATTCCCTTCGAAAGCAAAGTCGCCTACTCTCAATTTTCGTTCTTCTCCGAGAGTCGCTCCCCCGACGGGATAATTTTCGCTGAATTTAAGAGTTTTTAGGTGATAACAATTCTTAAAAGCCCCTTCGGCTACGTCGGTCACTCTTTTGGGCAAAGTGAGTTTAGTTACTCTCGTGCCGGCAAAGGAATAAGCTCCTATCGTAAGTCCGTTATCCGTACCGGCGGTAGTTTTGTTGCCGATAGCGAAGTTCTCTCCGTCGACTACCACCGTATCGTCGAAAGTCGCTTCCGAAAGCCTGCTTTCGGCAAAGGCGTAACTTCCTATCGCATACACTCTGTACGATATCTCCGCTTCGGTAAGGTAGGCGTTGTAGAAAGCGTAATCGCTTATTTTAACCAACGTAACGTCGGTTTTTCCTCCCACCGCGGCGTTCGTTTCAAATTTTATTCTCGTGAGGTTTCTCGCTCCGGCAAAAGCATATTCGTCGATAAACGTAACGTCGGAAGCTATCGAGAACTCGCCGATTTTGCCCGCAGGATAGAGATAAATTCCTTTTTCCGCGCCGTCTACGACGTACGCTACGCCGTTATCGACGGTGATTTTTTCGTTATTGCTTATCTCGAACGCAACGAGAGAAGAACACCCGTCGAAAGGATTTTTGACCGCGCCGCCGTTCTTTCTCAAAGCGAGTTTTTCGGGAAGAACCGCCGTCGTAAGAGCCGTGCAGTCGGCAAAACAGTTTTCTCCGAGCGTGTCGGTAAGGCAGTTGTTGTCGTAGCTTATCTTATTTAACGAAACGCATTTTGCAAAGGCTTCTTCGCTTATCGCAATAAGGTTTCTCGGGACGGTAATCTGTTCGAGACTTTCGCACCCGTAAAACGCTCTCTTACCGAGAGAAGTGAGCATCGGGGGCAGAATTCTGCTCGTGCTGCCGCCGTTACGCAGTTTGACGCACTTTTCAAAAGCGGAATCCCCTATTTTCGTAACGCCGCCCGAAGAATTTTGGTTAAAGGTGACCGAACTTAAATTAGTACAGCCGTAAAAAGCGTAATTCCCTATTTCGGTAACGTTGCCGTTGAACGTAATTCCCGACAACCCCGAACAGCCGTAGAAAGCGTAATCGGGTACTTTCGCAAACGAAACCGCTCGGGGCAGTTGCAACTGAGTGAGGCTGCGGCAATTATAGAACGCTCCTTCGCCGAAATACTCTATCTCGGTATTGCTGTTGGCTTGATACGTCGCTACTTTCGTGTTGGCGAAAGCGTAATCTCCTATGTATTTTGCGTTACGGGGAATATTAGGTTCGGCTACGGAAGTATTTTCCCTGCCGTAAAAAGCGTAGTTGCCTATCGTCGTCACGCCCGACGGGATATTCACTCTCGCAAGCTTGTCGCAGTAAGCGAAAGCGTAATCGGATATGGTTACGAGAGCCGAACCCGCCGCAAAATTGACGGCGGCGAGAGCCTTGCAGTCGTAAAAAGCGTACGGGGCTATTTCGGAAGCTCTTGCCGGAACGGTGACGGCGGCAAGACTATCGCAAGAATAAAAAGCCTTTTCCGAAATCGTCAAGCCGACGGTGTTTTCTCCGTCGGAGAAGAAAACGTTTTTGACTTTCGAATAGGCGAAAGCCTCTTTCCCTATTGCGTTAAGACTTGCGGGAAGATTTATTACGCCTGCTCCGCAATAAGCGAACGCTCTTTCCCCTATCGAAGTAAGAGCAGTCGAATTTATATTTATTACGGTCAAATTTTCGCAGTTTTCAAAGGAATTCGCTCCGATTTTCTTGACCTTTTCTCCCATCGTGACGGCGGTAATCATATCGTTACCGAAGAACGCGCCGGAGGCTATCTCCGTCGTGACGGCGGCGACGACGTACTCTCCGCCCTTTTTCGGCGGAAAGACAAGTAAGGTCTCGTAATCTATAAAGCCGTTCGCTTCGTCCGACGACTTTCTGCGGGAATAAATAACGCCGTCGTCGGATAAATATTTTCCGTCCTCTTTCGTTACGGTAAATTTTTCTACGAAACTCCCTGCGAAAGTCTTATAATCTATTTCGTATGCGTCGCTGTCGGGAAGTACCGCTTCTTTTATAAGAACCGCCCCCGAAAAGACCTTTTCGCCCATGCTTTCGAGTTTTGACCCGCTCGCAAAAAGGAAAGAGGTTAAATTCTTGCTTTCCGCGAAAGCGTAACTTCCTATAACCTTAACCGTGGACGGAACGGTAACTTCCGTTAAATTAGAACAGCCGAAGAACGCTCCTTCCCCTATAACTTCCGCGCCTTCTTCCATTTTCAGTTCGTCTATCGCGGCGTTGGCGAAAGCGTAACTTCCTATTCTCTTAATCGAAGCCGGAACAAACAGAGAAAAACTTCTCGAAGAAACGAACGTGGGATTATCTTTGCTGCCCGACGCTATCGAAGTGACGGGTACGCCCTCTATCTCTGAGGGAATAACTATCGTTTTTTGCCCTTTACCTATGGCGGTAAGTCCCGTCACGGTAATTTCTCCGTCCGCGATTTCGTAAGCGAGATACCTTTTCATATCGGACACGTCGATAAATCTTGCGTACAGAACTATATCGTCGGAGCCTATCGCCGTAATATCTTTTTCGCACGCCGCGGTAAATTCGGCGTCGTAATACCAACCGTAGAAAAGTTTGTTTTCCAACGCGGGTTTTGCGGGTACGGATATCGTATCGTCGGCAATTCCTTCGTACGAAGCGTACTCTTCGCCGTTGACGTAATATTTTACGGTAAAGGTCTTAGGCGTGTAGATAGCCTTTATCGTGGTCTTTTCGGTCACGTTTTTTACCACGCTTACGTTCCACTTGCCGGTATACCCCGCCTTTTCGGGAACTTCCGGCATCATCTCCGCCGTAAGGTCGTCGCCGTAGGGTACGTAAACGTACTTCGTAGCAAACCCTTCCGCCGCAAATCCTACCTGAACCGTCTGCTTAATCCATCTTGCGTAGAACGTGACGTCTTCTTTGGGAATAACCGTCGCGTCCACCGGTTGCGAACACGCGTCGTCGTAAAACCAACCGCCGAAATTGTAGCCCTTTCTTACGGGAGCGGGAAGTTCGAGCTCGCCTGCAGCGGAGGAAGAAACTCTCATGGACGGAACGCTCGGTCCCCCCATGGAATCGAATTTTACGGTGACTCTGCCCGCCAAAGAACAAGCCGTCAGACAGAAAGCCGCTATTATTATCGTAATTGCCAGAATAAGCGTAAGCCGTTTTTTTCTAAGCACTGTTTCCTCCCGTACGCGTGTGCGTAAACAAAAATATATATTATATATTATACTTTCCGCACGCGTTTGTCAATAGAGAAATGTTTTACGACGCGTTCTGCTTTCGTTTTATTTTCGGCGAAAAAGCACCGAACGCTCGATAAATTAGGTTGCGTACGCGAGAAAAAAAATATATACTGTATATGCGACGATATACGCGGCGTTTCGGCGTTTCAAACGGACCGAAAATCAAGCGACGAACGGTCGGGAGGTAAATTTATGGCTAAAAAAGGCGGCTCTTCAAAGGCTAAAAGCACTAAACTCACATCGAGAGAACTTGTTCTTATTTTGTTAGTTGCGGTACTCGTAATAGCTCTTGCGGTATCCCTTATTATGGGTGACAAGCTGCAAATAATTTTCGGCAAGGGTAACGACGACTCGAATACTACGGGCGGAAGCGGTACTGACGGCGGCGGCAGGACTTATTATACTTCTATATTAAGCGGCGTAAGTAACGTGACTTTACCGACGGAGTTCGACGCGGAAAACTGTCTCGAAGTTCACTTCATCGACATAGGTCAGGGCGACGCGATAGCGATAATGTTCCCCGACGGAAAGAATATGCTTATCGACGCCGGCAGCGGCACCAACGCGAGCAAGGCTACGAAAGAAGAGTATCTTAATTATCTTCAACATAACCTTAACATTTCGACCACGATAGATTACTTCATAATTACCCACCCCGACGCCGACCACGTCAATATGGCGAGCGAAGTATTGGATAAATACGACGTAAAGAATATTTATTACAACGATTATTCCTACGCTACTCCCACGAAGACCTATCAGACCTTTATGACGAAAGCGGCGGAAGAACCGGGAGCGAACGCCTACGCCATCGGCGCGAACCCGGCTACGTACACCGTCACGGGAGACGATTACTCCGTGGACATTTACGCTTCGGGATATACCCGTTTTCAAGAAGAAGCGGTGGAACAAAACAATCGCAACATCCTTTCCATAATGTGCGTGCTTACCTACGGGCAACGCAAAGTCGTGTTCACGGGCGACGCGGAAGTGCCGACGGAAAAGTTCTTTATGGAAACGGTGGGCGGAACCTCTCTCGACGTGGACGTACTTAAAGTGGGTCACCACGGTTCTTACAGTTGTACTTCGGAAGAGTTCCTTAATTTTATAAAACCCGAATACGCCGTGATAAGCTGCGACAACGGGCAGGCTTACCACCACCCGCACCCCGAAACGATGAACCGTCTGTTTAACTACGGTATCACCACTTACAGAACCAACCGCCACGGCGATATCGTTCTTTACGTCGACCTTGACGGAGATTTCGGTTTTCTCCCCGAAAAGAACGTTCAGGTAGAGAACAACACCAAAAACGAAAACCCGCGTACCATTACCTTGAAAAATGCCTGAACTTAAACAAAACGATATAATAACGGTAGAGATTATCGACGACGGAATGGAGGGCGAAGGAATAGCCCGGACGAACGATACGACAGTCTTTATTCCTTATTGTCTTAAAGGCGAAAAAGTGACCGCGAAAATAAGCCACGCAAAACGCAACGTAGCCTACGCCGACTTAAAGGAAGTGTTAGTTCCCTCCCCTTACCGCGTAACCCCTCCCTGCAACCGTTTCGGAAAATGCGGCGGATGTAATCTTTTACATATAGATTATTCCGTTCAGCCCGAAATAAAGCGGCAGAACCTTATAAGGCTACTCCGTAAAAACGCCGGGATAGACTTCGTTCCCGAACCTACCGAACCCTGTTCCCACCCCTACTCCTACCGCAACAAAATTCAGCTCCCGTTCGGATACGTCGCGTTGGAAAAAAGGGTTACGCTCGGTTTCTACCGCGAGAACACGCATAAAGTGGTCGCTATTACGAAATGTTTCCTGCACGGCGAATGGGCGGAAAAGCTAATCGGCGTGTTTTTGGACTACGCCAACAGGTTTTCTCTCTCGGTCTACGACGAGAACACGGGCAAAGGTCACCTTAAACATCTCGTGGCGAGATACGTCGACGGAAAAATCTCCGTCACGGTGGTAACGGACAATCAGCCGCTCCGCCACGTCGATTATCTCCTTAAAAAACTCGGCGAAACTTTCGACGACTTCTCTCTGTACCAGTCGAAAAAACCCGAAAAGACCAACGTAATTATGGGAAAAACCGTAATCCCCATAAAATATTCTCCTTTCGTCATCGACGTGCTCGGTATAAAAACCGAACTTAACCCATATTCCTTTTTACAGCTCAACGACGAAATACGCGACAAAATCTACACGAAAATAATAGACGATATTCCCGCCTGCTCGGTAGTAATAGACGCTTACGCGGGCGTAGGCACGTTGGGGGCGGTTCTCGCAAAAAAAGGCTGTACGGTAAAGAATATAGAAATAGTAAAGGAAGCCACCGCCGACGGCGATAAGCTCGCCCGTCTAAACGGACTTACAGACAAAATCACCAATATAAACGGCGACGCCGCAAAAGAACTTCCGATACTCATATCCCGACTTTCGGACACCCAAAATATAAATAGCGTTAACATTTCCATAATCTTGGACCCGCCGAGAAAAGGTTGCGACGAAAAAGTCCTTAACGCGATAAATTCTCTCGCCGTACCCTTTACGCTTCACTATATAAGCTGTAACCCCGCAACCCTTACGAGAGACTTAAAAATTCTCCTTTCGGGCGGCGATTACGAAATAAACTATATAAAACCTTACGATATGTTCCCGAATACTTCGCACGTGGAAACCCTCGTCAAAATGACGAAAAGATAAGAATTGTCAAAAGCGGTATGCTCTTGATTTTTCTCTAAAATATGTTATAGTGTATACATATAATCTTAATAAAAGGTACGAACGAATGAAAAACAAAGAAATTACCGTATTGGAACAGGAAATACATATTAACAAAGACGATTATTTTTCTTTGACGGATATTGCAAGATATAAAAATCAAGAATCGCCTGCGGACGTGGTAAAGAATTGGCTCAGGCGTAAGGATACGATAGAATTCATCGGTTTGTGGGAAAAATTAAATAACCCGAACTTTAAAGTGGTCGAATTCGACCGGTTTAAAAACGAAGCGGGATATAATTACTTTACGATGTCGCCGAAAAAATGGATAGACGGCGTAAACGCTATCGGTATCGTTTCAAAGGCGGGGAAGTATAACGGCGGCACTTACGCGCACAAGGATATTGCGTTACAGTTTGCGTCGTGGATTTCGCCCGAAATCAACCTATATATAATTAAAGAATTCCAAAGGTTGAAAGCGGACGAACAAAAGCAACTCGGTTGGACGGTGAAACGGGAACTTGCGAAGATAAATTATCGTATCCATACCGACGCTATTAAGGATAATATCGTTATTCCGCTTGAAATTTCAAAAGAGCAAGCGTCTCTCGTCTACGCCAACGAAGCCGACGTTCTCAACGTCGCGTTATTCGGTATGACCGCGCGTGAATGGAGAGATAAAAACCCCGATAAAAAAGGCAATATCCGCGACTACGCCGAAGTATCGCAACTCGTATGCCTTTCTAATCTCGAAAACCTTAACGCTTATCTTATAGAGCGCGGATTAAGTCAGCAAGATAGACTTATAGAACTTAACAAAACGGCAATTCGTCAAATGAAAGTTTTGACGGAAGAAACGCCAAAATTGCCCGACGGCGAGTTTTGACGGAAATATTAAAATTATAACGATTAGAGAGTAAAGGAGATACAATATGGCGATAAGTAAGAAATTCGAAACAATATACTATAACGGACAACCTGACGGAATACGTTCTGTCAGACGCCATTTATCAACGATAACCACCTATGTTATTCCACGCCCGTTGCTACCAGAAGCGAAAAAGATTTCCGGGATTATGCGTCCGGGAATATATTACTTAATTAACGAAAACGATGAGAATAAAATTGCTCAAATTTACGTCGGACAAACCCGAAACGGGGTTTCTCGCCTTGATGACCATAATCGTTCAAAGGATTTTTGGAATAAGGCTATCATGTTTCTCGCCGATAATAAGACTTTTTCTCTCGATATGATAAGCGGACTTGAAGAGTACGCTATAATAAAAGCTCACGATTCGAAGCGTTATAAAGTAGAAAATACCGTTAGCCCTAAATATGAAATCGACGACTATGACCTTCCGTACATAGAAGAAGTTTATGACGAAATTCAATTCGTAATGGCTACTCTCGGATATAAGATGGACGATGCCAAACAGAATAGCGATAATCGCGAAATATTCCACACGACAAGGAACAACATACTTGCTTACGGTATTTATGACGGCGACAAGTTTCAAGTTTTGGAAGGGTCACAAATAAATATAGCAAGACCTACAAACCTTGAAAAATACAATAAACAACGCGCAGAGTTATTATCAAGCGGCAATATTGTGATGGAAAACGGAATTTACATATTAAAAACCACGTTGGAATTCAATACTCCGAGTGCTGCAAGCGGATTTGTTCTTGGCGGTTCAACTAACGGTTGGGTCGAATGGAAAAATACAGACGGAAAAACGCTTGATAATATTTTTAGAACCAACTAGCGTAATAGCTTTAATAATACGAACAGTTTTTCCGCAAAATAATGATTTCTTAATTGATTAAATATAGGAGTCGCTGTTTTACTTAATTTATTCTTTCCTTGACGGACAACTTGCGTTAAATCGTTTTCGATTATCGGAAAAAGATGTTATACTTATCGTAATTCACACAAATGGGGATAAAAACGCCCCACGACAGCGAGGCACTAATGAACAAAATATCTATAATAGGAAGCGGCAGCGTTGGTTCTACCATAGCTTACACCCTTACCGTAATGGGTTTGGCTTCCGAAATCGTAATGATTGACGTCAACAACGAAAAAGCCGTCGGAGAAGCTCTCGACATAAGGCAAGGAACGCCGTTTTGCGGTTCCTGCACTATATACGCGGGCGACTATCGCGACGCTATCAACAGTAATATCGTAATAATAACCGCGGGCGTAGCGAGAAAACCGGGGCAGTCCCGTCTCGACCTTGCGCAAACAAACGTCGATATTCTTAAAGACATTATTCCCGAAATAACGAAGCACGCTCCCGACGCCACTTACATAATCGTAAGCAACCCCGTCGACGTCCTTACCTACACTTTCACGAAACTTTCCGGTATCCCCGAAAACCGCGTAATAGGTTCCGGCACAATTCTCGACACTTCCCGTCTGAGAGCGAGACTTTCGGAATATTTCAGCATAAATCAAGGTAACGTACACGCATACGTTTTCGGCGAACACGGCGATTCTTCCTTTATTCCGTGGTCGATAGCGAATATAAGTAACGTACCCATAAGCGAATGTAACCGCCTTATAGCCACCGCCGACAAACTTCGTCCCGACATAGACATAGCGGACATAGAATCTTACGTCAGAAAATCGGGCGCGGCGGTAATCGCGAGAAAGGGCGCCACTTACTACGCCGTATCGGTATCGGTCTGCTATATCTGCAAGTGTCTTTTAGGCGGACTCGACACCACTATGACGGTATCCAGTATGATGCACGGCGAATACGGTATAGAAGACGTATGTTTAAGCACCCTTACTTTGGTCGGACACAACGGCGTTCACGGCAAGGTAAACGTAAAGCTCACCCCCGAAGAAGAAGCCTTGCTCAACCGTAGCGCGAACATTCTTAAAGAAACCATTTCGCAATTAAAAATATAGTTTTATTAAAAAAGGCAATGACAAAGGCGTAAAGATAAATTCCTTACGCCTTTATTTTTTTCTTTCGCATTATCATAAGACGAATTTTACTGCGTTAAACTCCCTTTCCCACAGCAAAAACAATATCGGCTCGTATCATAATAGTAGGTTTATATAGCCGTGTTAAGAAATTCGAGCGTGAATTTTACCCTTTGGGCGGGAGTCATACCCGAAGTATTGAACACCACGGTGGGGGGATTCTTCGGCGAAAGGACGGCGTAACGGGAGAACTTGTCCATAGCGACAAATAATTTTTCGTTACTTAAACACTTCGAGTCGTAGAAGTATATTCCCGAGCCTTTTGCGGAGATAACGACTTTGCTTACGCCGAGTCTTTGCGCCATATTCTTTATTATCGCGCAGCGGATAATGGTACGGACGCATTCGGGCGGTTTGCCGTAGGTCTTTTTGAGCGAGTCGTAATAATACTGCCCTTCCTCTATCGTGGCAAGCGCGCTCACCCTCTTGTAGAACGTCACTCTCGCTCTGCCGTCGGGGATATACTTTTCGTCGAGAGCGTAATCGGCGTCGACGATAAGCTCTACGTCGCGGACTTCTTCGGTTACTATTCCCTGCGCTTCGTCTATGCCTTCTTTTATTAGTTTAAGGTACATTTCATACCCGACTTTTTCCATTTGTCCGTGCTGTTCGCGTCCTAAAATATTGCCGGCGCCCCTTATTTCCAAATCGCGCATCGCTATTCTGAAACCGCTCCCGAGCTCCGTATTGTCCATAAGGGCTTCGAGTCTTTGCGTCGCGTTGGTGGTAAGAACCGCCCCTTCGGGTACGGTAAAATATGCGTAAGCAGGCACGTCGCTTCTTCCTACTCTGCCCCTTATCTGATAAAGCTGACTTAACCCTAATCTTTCGGCGTTGATGACGAAAAGGGTATTTGCGTTCGGCAAGTCGATACCGTTTTCTATAATGGTAGTCGAGATAAGTACCTGCGCTCTGTTTTCGTAGAATTCTCTTATCCTGTCTTCCAAAGTAATATCGTCCATTTGCCCGTGAGCTACCACTATCTTTACGTCGGGGAGAAGTTCCTGAACGTGTTTATAGAAAGAGTTTATCGTCTGAACTCTGTTGTAAAGGACGAAAACCTGACCGTTTCGTAACAGTTCTTTGTTTATTGCGTCCACTAAGAGGTCGTCGCTGTATTCGGTGACGTAAGTTTCCACCGGCAAGCGGTTTTTCGGCGGGTTTTCCAAAGTGGAAATGTCCCTTATCCCCGACAAAGCCATGTGCAAGGTTCTCGGAATGGGGGTAGCCGACAAGGATAGGATATTTACGCTTTCACGATACTGCTTTAACTTTTCTTTATGCTCCACGCCGAACCGCTGCTCTTCGTCGAGTACGAGCAGACCTAAATCGTTGAACTTTACGTCCTTGCTTAAAATTCTGTGCGTGGCGACTATTACGCTACTTTCCCCTTTCTCTATCCGTTCGAGCGACTTTTTTATTTCGGCGGGGGTGACGAACCTTGACAGGAGCTCGGTCTTTATTTTGAACTTATTGAAACGGGCGTTGATAAGGTTGTAATGCTGTTGAGCCAAAATGGTGGTCGGGGCGAGAACGGCTACCTGTTTGCCTTCGACGACGGTCTTGAAAATCGCTCTCATCGCGACTTCCGTCTTGCCGAAACCTACGTCGCCGCAAAGAAGTCTGTCCATAATCTTGCCCGATTCCATATCCCTTTTAATTTCGTTAATGGCGATAAGCTGGTCGTCGGTTTCCGTATACGGGAAGTCGGCTTCCATTTCTTTCTGCCATACCGTATCCGGGGGATAAACGTATCCTTTTTTGTTAAACCTCGATTTGTAAATGGACAAAAGGTCTATGGTAAGTTTCTTTATGCTTTCCTTTACGCGTTTCTTTACCCGCTCGAACTCCGCTCCGCCCAACTTATGCAAAGTAGGCGTGTCGCCGCCGGTGTATTTTTCCAACGTGTCGAGTTTGTCGCAGGGAAGATACAGCTTGTCTCCGTCCTTGTACGCCACGACGTAGAAGTCCTTTTCTCCCGAAGCGGTCTTGACTCTCTGTATACCTTCGCTTATACCTATACCGTGCTTTTCGTGGACGACGTAATCGCCCTTTTCGGGAATTTCGAAAGCTATTCTTTTTGCTCTGTCGCTCTTCGTCCTTTCTACCTTTCTCGTAAGGTCGCCTATTCCGACGAGCATTATTTTTTCGGCGGGGTAAATAAAACCTTTGTTTATTTTTCCCACCGTAAGGCTTATTCCGCCGTGATTTTCGCCTTCGTAACAGCCTATATATTCGTCCTGCAAATGTTTTTTAAGAGAATTAAGCCCTTCTTCGTCGCGGCACACGACGGCAATATCCGCCCCCATAGCGGACATATTGCGGAGCTGCTCGAAAAACGACGGCATATCGTTATAAAACGGCGGCAAAGAGTTGGCTTTTATAGAAAAAACTTCCTGCGGAACGAACAAGTTTACGTTGCTCGTAATCAGTCCGAAACCTAACTTGACGTGGGTATCCTTTTTTAGTTCTTCTATGTCGAGTAAGCTCTTTTTGTGCGTGTTGAAGGCTAAGAAACCGTCCTTGCCGCTCGCCGCTCTCTGGTGAAGTCTGTTAGTGGAAAGCCTTAACTTATCTTCGGTCTGTTTCGTGTCGTCGAATACGACCACTCCCCCTTCGCTAAGGTAATCGCATATCCCCGCGGTATACTCTCTTGCGTACGGCAAAAAGAAATTGTTAAGCGGACTCGACGGGAAAACGGAGAACCTTTCCACCTCTTCCGACAGTCGGTCGTAATTAGTCGAATTAAGGTTTTTAGCGTCCTTTTTTATATTGTTAAGTATCCCTTTAATCGCTTTTTCGGGAATAATTATATCGGTGGATGGAGTAATCTTAACCGATGATAAGTCCTCTTTATACTGCATGGATTCGAGGTCGAAAGATTTTATTTCTTCAACGGTGTCACCGAAAAGACTTATCCTTATCGGATCGCGACTGCACACGGGATAGAGGTCTATTACGTCGCCCCTTACCGAAAATTCCGCAGGGGCGGACAGACTTTCCACCCTTTTATATCCCATCGTCGTAAGAGATGACACGAACAGTTCCGAGTCTATATCTTCGTCCTTTTTTATCTCGAAGCGGTTTTCGAAAAATATTTCGGGTTTAGGGTATAGCTGCGACAAGCCTTCCGCCGTAACCACTACCCCTTGAGCCGTGCCGTCCAAAAGCCCGTTAAGGACTTTAAGCCTTTCCTGCAAGAGAGAAAAGTTGACGCTCTTTCTTAAGATAAGCGGGTCTTCCCTGTCGGGCATAAACAATACTTCGCCGTCGCAGTATTCTTTAAGAGCGTCGTACGCTCTCCTTGCCGCGACGATATCGCCGACGACGTAAATAAAAGGTCTCCCTAACTGCGAAGCAATATGATAGCGGTTGTATTCCGAACAGTAGAACACGACGGAAGACCGACCCGCGTTAATCGCGACGGAAAGTTGTTTTAACTGTCCTCCGTTAAGTTTGAAAAGTTTTTCGAGCGGCATTTTATTTTATCGAATTGCCCTTTCGCATAAAACGGTCAAAATCTTTCGTATCGACGTATTCCAAAATTATTTCGGCTATCTTTTTCGCTCTGTCGCGGAACACGGCAAGGTCTTCGGCTTTTATTTTTTTCAGAACGAAGTCTTTAAGGTCGCCTGCCTCTCTGCCGGTACCCATTCTTACCCTCTTGAAATTTTCCGTGCCGAGTTTTTCGACTATGTTACGCATACCGTTGTGCGTGCCTGCGCTGCCCTTTTCCCTCACCCTTACGCTAAACCTGTCTAAATCTATATCGTCGTAAACTACGATAAGGTCGGCGGGAGTTTGTTTGTACTTGGCAAGCAAGCCTTTTACCGCTTCTCCGCTTGCGTTCATATAGGTGACGGGTTTAGCCAAAATAAGTTTTCCGTCCTTATAATCCTTTACCGCTGTGAGGGCGGAACATTCTATTTTCGTTATCTTTTTATTGAGTAGTTCCGCAATAGCGTCGGCTACCATATATCCCATATTGTGAAAGGTGTCGGCATATTCTTCGCCGGGATTTCCCAAACCGACTATAATCATTCGTTACCTCCTGTCTATAAAAAAACTCGTCATAAGTTTTTTACATTCCTTTTCCGTAATTCCGCCTTCCGTCGGTACGGTAGCGAAAAAACGGTCGTCTTCGGTGAGCGAATACAGACTGCCGCAACAACCCGTCTTTTCTTCGCTCGCTCCGTAAAACAGTCTTCCTATCCTCGCGCCTACTATCGCTCCGGCGCACATTGCGCAAGGCTCTACCGTGACGAACATATCGCACCCGTCAAGGTATTTCCCTACCTTTTCTTCGGCTGTCTTTATCGCCTTGATTTCCGCGTGCGACAGTACGGAGCCGTCTCTTTCCACCGTATTATGCGCGCGGGCAATTATTTTGCCGTCCTTTACGATAACGCACCCTACGGGAACTTCTCCTTCCTTATAGGCTTTTTCCGCTTCGGCGTACGCCTCAGCCATATACGCCGATTTTTCTTGCGATTTTAATTCCGTTGTCATATAGAAGCCTTACGCTCTCCTTGTGTTTATTTATAAGTTCGGGTAGCCGTTCTTCGGGATACGGGTGACTGTATTTATCTTCTCCCACTTCTACCGTCAGCCCTAATCCGTCGGATATAAGGTCGAATTTATCTTTGAGTCCGCCCGCGCTCCCCTTTGCGTGCGACAGCTTATACCCTACCTTATCGGCGTAGGCTTTCGCTTCGGCGTAGTGATGAAAGTTCTTCCCGAAACCCCAATATATCACCTCCCCTTTCGAGTGGTAACATATTACCTGCGAATACTTTTTCCCGAGCAAAACGTTTACGGCGGCTTGCGTTTCGGGTTCGCTTTCGGGGTACGGACCTATATAGTTAGCTTCAGACGGGTACTTTACGTTTTGTTTTCCCGTTCCCCACCCGGCGTCGAAGTTTACGTTAATATCCACGGCGGCGGCGTTGGCTTTCCATAGAGAAAAATCGTCGCTGCCGTTAATTATCTTTAAGTACTCCCGCCTGTCTTCGGGTACCGCGTCAAGCCCGTATTTGCACAGCAATACCCCGTCTATATTAAGACAGGGAATTACGTCGAACGGTAGTTTAGTCGTAAAGAACAATTTCTTTATAAGTTCGACCGTTATATGTTCCCGCGCGTGAACCGCCCCTACGATAAGGGTATAGGCTCTGCCGTCGCCTACGCTTACAAGCGGTATGTTTCGATTGCACACCGTCTTGCCGATTATAGTAACTTTACCCGCTTTTTTACATTCCGTCAATAATTTATCGTAATAATCCATACGTTAAATTACGCGGAAAGATACAGAAAGGTTCTTTTATTTATGATAAGTCACGTTATTCATAATAGTAAGGGCTCTATAAACTTGTTCCGACAAAACTACTCTCATAAGCTGATGCGGGAAAGTAACTCTGCCGAAAGATATTCTTTCCTTGCACGCCGACTTGACTTCGTCGCTTAATCCGTCGCTTCCCCCTATTATAAGGCTGAATTCGCTAATTCCGTCGGTAAGTTTTTTATCGAAAAAATCGGCGAACTCCGTACTCGACACCTCTTTTCCCGCTATGTCCATCGCCACGGGATAACCCGTTATTTTCCTTAATATCTCCTTACCCTCTTCCTCTTTGGTTCTTTTTTCGGGTAGTTCTGTTATCTTGAAACGGGCGTAGCGCGAAATTCTCTTTTCGTACTCGCTCACCGCCTCCGTCCAGAATTTTTCTTTAAGGTTGCCGACGGCGAGAATATTTATCTTTATCATCGCCACACTCCCCACATAAAGGTAAATAAGGTGGTGAGAGTCATCATGGCTATCGAACCGTACAAAAACGCGTACTCGTACCAGTAAGGCTTGGCTACGGAAATTCTCGCGACGTCTTTTCTTAACCCCGCTCCGAAAATATCGTCGACGTATTGCAATTTGTTGGGGAAGAAAAATACGTCTCCTTCCTTTTCCGACGGTTTTTCTTTCGGCTGTATTTTCGCGATATATTTCAATATAACGACAATCAAAGCTCCCGCCGCCGCCCACGTCAATACCGCTACGAGGAAGTGACCGCTGATAAAGGCGTAAAATTTGTCTTGCACTGCCGCGTAAAGACCGTTATGCTGCGAAGAATAACCGCTTATTACGCTGAGCGCGTTGTTGATGAAGTGAATTATCATGCCGGGGAAGATGCTCTTCGTCTTTAATGCAAGGTATGCGAATGCAAGTCCGCCGACGAAAGCGTACCCCGTCTGCATAATGTTCTGATGAGCAAGTCCGAACAGGACTGCGGTCAATATAACCACGGTCTTTTCGTTATCTATCCCTCTGAACATTCGTAAAACAAGCCCTCTGTCGGTAAATTCTTCAAAGAACGCCGGGAGCATAGCCGTGGTGAAAAGTTCCATTATAAGAACCCCTGCGTCGGAATAAATAGTGCCGGGGGCGTTAACGTGAGTGTATCCTAAAAGGATAAGAATATTTTGCCATATAAGGCTCACGCCGGTGGTGACGTAACTAAGCAAAAATCCGAGGACAATCGCGAGAAGGTAGGTAACGGGCGGAATTTTTACTTTAAGAGAAAATCCACTTACCACGTCTTCCTTAACCCAGAACTTAAATAATACGAAGGGAATAACCCCCATGCCGATTACCTGCATCATTATGGAAAACAGCCAGCCGGAAACGTTGTCGCTCAGCTCCACGAAAGAAAAAACTATCCTCATAATAACCAGCCACAACGTGGTAATAAAGAATATTGCGCTTATTTTAGTAGTTTTTGTCACAATTCCTCCGTCATTCTATGAAAAGACCGCCGCTATTACCCACATTGCCGCCACGAAAACGAAAAATCCTATCGCGAACGTCGACGGTTTTTCCCTGCCGTCGTTGGTAATTTTCGGCTTTCTTTTAATTAAATATATTGCGTTTATCGCTATAAATACCGCGCCTATCGCGCAACAAATTCCCAGCGTAACGAGATTATTCCACACTTCTTCTCCCGTAAAACGGGTAAGAAACAACGCGAGAAAATTGTTGATAAAATGTATTATCGCGGTAAGCGTTATATTTTTAGTCTTAACGTACAGATACGAAAGGATACACCCCAAGAAAATCTGATGTATCGTTTGAGCTAAGTTAAGGTGGCTAAGCCCAAACAAAACTCCGCTTATAATAACGGCGTTTATCTTTCCGTATTTCGAGAACCCGTCTACGAAAACCTTTCTGAAAACGAGTTCTTCCCCTATTGCCGGCAACACGCATATTACTATCGCCGCAACGACGCAACTAACCGGCGAAGTAAGGTCGGGTAACGTAACCTGCGGCGTTTTGCCCAAAAGCGCGATGAGTTTCTGCACTCCGAAATTCGGCAGTAACGCAAAGAAGAATATCCCTAATCCCAATAAAACGGCGAGCGGATAATCCGCTTTGCCCACCGAACCTTTTTCGGGCAGCAACTTAAACTCAACCTTGCATACCTTTACGGTAATAAAAGTGACGGCAATATACGCTACCTGCGGCAGAGCGTACGCGACGAAGATATACGCGTTGCTTTTTACGTCCATGACCGTAGCTAAAATAAGTCCCGTTATCTGATAGAACGCAAAACCTATAAGGAAGATTATCGACGATAATTCGGGGGTCAGGTTCTTCTTTTCCGTCATTCCGCCACCACCGTGTCTTTTTGCGTAGCTACGAGTATATTGCACCCGCGGCTTTCGTCGCCCATTTCTTTCCGAAGATAATTTTTCGTCGTCCAGTAAGCAAGTTCGGGCAGGTTATTCTGTTCGCTCAGATGGGCGAGTATTACGGTTTTCGTTCCGTCCGCGGCGAGATTAAAGGCAGTCAACGCGCTTTCGGCGTTGCTTAAATGTCCTTTCTCCGACATAATTCTCCTTTTAAGCCGTTCGGGATAAACTCCGCGTAACAGAAGCTCTTTATCGTGGTTACTTTCCAGCATAACTATATCGCTGCCTTTAAGTACGTTCATTATACCCTTGGATACGTATCCCGTGTCGGTAAGGTAAGTAAATTTACTTTCCCAGTCGCTTATGGAATACCCGTACGGGTGAACCGCGTCGTGGCTTACGTCGAAAGGCGTCACGTCCAGCGTGCCTACCGAAAACTTATTCTCCACTTCGAAAAGGTATTTGAGCGGAATAGTATATTTTTCGGTAATTTTTTCCAGCGTGTCGGGGTGGGAATACACCGGCATAAACTGCGCCAGCATATCGACGCTTCTTATATGGTCGCCGTGTTCGTGGGTAATGAGAAGCCCGTCCATATCGGTAAGCATTAACCCTAATTCCGACAGTTTTTTTGCTATCACGGCAGCGTTAAGTCCGGCGTCTATAAGTAGTCGCGTCTTTCCGTCGGATATTAAAACACAGTTGCCTTTCGAGCCGCTCCCGAGAGAGCATACGGTAATTGCCATTTACTTCCCTTTCGACTTTACTTTTTGTCCTTTCGCCGTAACGTAAGCGAACTATTATACGCAAAGCCTACGTTAATTTTACTATATCGCAAGACTTTTGACAATTATTAAACTTGTTTAACGGTATTATATTTTTATATTCTTTAATTTGTATTAAATTTTCGGACGAAAAAATATGCTTTTGCGGCGTAAAGCAATGTGCATGGGCCGCAGAGCAAAGGAGTGACACAGGTGCGTTGATTTTTTGTGAAAACGAGACGTAGACGTACTGAGTACGTTAGGTGAAGTTTTCGCAAAAGTAGCAAAAAACTATGATTTATATCCGCTTTTTTATTGTTTTACCATATACCGCTTGCGTAAAATTACTTTCTCCCGTTTTTTGCTGCGTAAAGCAATGTGCATGGGACGCTCCTTACTAAAATGCTCTGCCGCAGATAATTAAAGACAACATCATTCCAAGACCTATCGCTACGACCTGTCCGCCGAGATAGAAAAATATCGAGTACCTGCCGGGAACGGTAAAGGCTTTATGCCACACGCCGTCGAGTTGCGGCAACAAAGAACGTTTTTTTTCGTAAAGTATTCTTGTAAATCCCGCTCCGAGGAAGAAAAACGCAATGAACGGGAAAAGAGGAAAATAGTCCGCCGTCCACCAGTTGTCGCAATAGAAAAACAATCCCAATATTTTCGAGTCGGTGTCTATCGCGGTAAAGTTGCCGTTGACTTCGTGCAGACTTACGTTATACTTTTTGTTGATAAAACAGCACGCCACCCCTATCGCAAGGCAAATTACTATATGTAAAATCCTTTCAAACTGCGGCTTTGCCTCTTTTTTCGCTATCTTCGAATAGATTTTCGGTATAAACCTTATTATAAAATCGACGCAGGCGTAAATGAGAATGACCGTCGCTATACAGTGAATTACGCCGAACATAGCGTAAACGCTCGTGCCGAACAGCCTGTCCGCAAGATACGTCGATACGGAAATAACCGCCGCTACTGTGCAAAGACGAAGTCCGCGTAAAAAGTTATTCCTCGAAAATGCGGTGCAAAGTCCGCTCGTAAAAAAGAAAATGAACAAAAACGCCGGACGCCACAAAAATCTTACGTCGCTACTAAGATACGCCGTACCGGTCGCGTTAAGGAATCTCAAAAATTTAGAACCCGACGACGCCCAAAAACTAAAAACGCCCGAAAAATCGTACATGGCGTGGTCTATCACCACGAGCAAGATACTTAATCCGCGGAAAAAGTCAAGTTCCCAAATCCTGCTTCTTTTTACCTTCGCGTTCATTTATATTCCACCCCCACGGGAGTGGTTCTGTTCCCGTTTACTCTGTACAGTTCGAACCTGTCCGAATACTCGTGGACGAGAATGTCCGGTTCGAGCGCGCTGAAATATACCTGCGGTTTTTCCGTAGGCGTTTCCGCGACTATATTCACGTTTTCGGCTTCTTTTCTGTTGCGTTTGGGGAGCCAATCCAACGATATTTTTTCGCTTCGTTCTTCTTTAAGAACTTCGTCGAAATCGTCGAGCGGAGCTAAAAAAGAGCCGTAATCGACGGTTCTTTTAGTAACGGGTCTTTCCCATTGCGGAACTTCGGGGGGGAGATATTTTTCGGTTTCTTTTTCTTTCTTATACCTGCTCCAACGGCTCTCTTCTTCTTTCTTTTCGATATTTTTAGCGTCTTCGGCTTTCTCCCACAAGGGGTGTTTGTAGCCGTTATATATAGACTTGACGGGACGGACGATGAGATTTCGGACGGCGATAATAGCCGAACCTATAACACAGGCTATTCCGCCGCAAAGATAGAGCGTGCCTAAGGTGTCGAAAGCGAAGGGGTTGAACTTAAAAATCAAATAAAGCGCGACGCCGAACAAACTGTAAATTATGGGTATCCACAGTCCGAGCAGCGTACACGCTTTGAAGATTACTTTAAGAATAAATCCGAGGACTATCGCAACGGAACGGATAATCGTCCCGATGAAAGTCCCTGCATTGGGGCGTTTCTTTTCTTCCCCGACGGGAATATCTTTCGCCCTTTTTTTCATTTTTATTTAATTACGTCCGTTCCCATATACTTTCTGAGGACTTCGGGTACGGTGATGGTTCCGTCGGCGTTCTGATAGTTTTCCATGACGGCGGCTACGGTACGGCCTACGGCAAGTCCGCTGCCGTTAAGGGTATGTACGAAACGGATCTTTCCGTTTTCGTCGCGGAATTTTATGTTGGCTCTTCTTGCTTGAAAATCTACGAAGTTGCTGCAAGAGGAGATTTCGACGTAGCGGTTGTAGGACGGGAGCCATACTTCTATGTCGTAAGTCTTGCAGGAAGAAAATCCTACGTCGCCCGAGCAAAGGCATACCACCCTGTACGGAAGACCTAACAGCTGAAGTATTCTTTCGGCGTCGTTAGTCAAAGCCTCCAACTCTTCGAAGCTGTGGTCGGGGTGAGCGAACTTGACGAGTTCTACCTTATTGAACTGATGCTGACGGATGATCCCTCTTGTGTCTCTGCCCGCGCTGCCCGCTTCGCCGCGGAAACAAGCCGTATACGCGCAATATTTTACGGGAAGGTCTTTTACGCTCAATATGTCGTTACGGTGCAGGTTGGTGACGGGTACTTCCGCGGTAGGAATAAGATAGTAGTCGGTGTTTTTTATAGCGTACATATCCTCTTCGAATTTAGGAAGCTGACCGGTACCGAGCATCGAATCGCGGTTGACCATAAACGGGGGGAAGATTTCTTCGTACCCGTGAGAAGTGTGGGTGTCGAGCATAAGGTTCGTTATCGCTCTTTCCAGTCTTGCCGCCGCTCCGTGATATACGGTGAAGCGGGAGCCGGTTATTTTAGTCGCCTGCTCGAAATTGAATATTCCTTTGGATTCGCCCAGTTCCCAGTGGGGTTTCGGTTCGAAGTCGAATTTAGTCGGCTCGGAAAATCTTCTTACTTCCACGTTGTCGCCGTCGTCCTTGCCGTAAGGCACGCTGTCGTCGACAAGGTTGGGGATAAGGTACATAAGTTCTTTCAGTCTGTCTTCGACTTTGGTAAGTTCGGCGTCGAGCTCTTTAATTCTGTCGCCCTGCGTTCTCATTTCCGCAATAAGGTCGTCGCAGAATTCTTTGTTCTTTTTCTTCATTGCGATTTCCGCGCTGACTTTGTTTTTTTCGGCTTTCAGAGTTTCCACTTCTCTGATTATCGCGCGGCGTTTTTCGGCGAGTTCTACCACTTCCGAAATATCGAGTTTGCTGTTTCTCATAGCAAGTTTTTTCTTGACCAAATCTATGTTGTCGCAAACGAATCTTAAATCTAACATATAATTCACCTCTTAACGTGTTTTAAGAATAAATAATATTTTACTATGAAACTAAATAAAAATCAACATATTAAACCCTACACGCCGTATTTATTTACGCCTAAAAAAACGAAAACCGATTCCGTAAAATCGGCTTTGTTTTCTCCTCTCGCGTCGATAAAACGTCTGAATAGGTATCCTGTATTATTATTACGGATACCCTATCGGCTTTTTAATACATTCTACGCAGTATCGGTACGGCGTACGGCAGGAATTTTTTATACGCGACGCACAAGTCGAAAGAAAGGCGTTCTCTTTTGCATCCGCCCGCGCACAACGCGTAAAGGTTGCAGCGGCGGCACTTCTCGTCTTTGACAAGGCTTTCCTTAATAAATTCTACCGCCGTATTTTTCTTTTCGATCTCGGAAAAGTCGTTTGCTTTTATATTGCCCAACGAGTATTCGTCGGCGCAATAGAAGTCGCAGGGATAGACTTCGCCGTCGCTTTCAATTACGTATTGATGAGTACAGTGTCCGTTCATTCCGCATTGTTCTGCCCTCCGTCCGTGAGCCAACGAGACGAAGTTGTCGAAAATTCTTACCGAAACGTATCTGCCGCCGAAATAGTCTTTTGCGTAGAGATTAAAAGCCTTTATTAAAAATTCTCCGTACTCTTCGCCGTCGAGGCACAGTCCGTAATCCTCTCCGTCAAAAGGACGAAGACAGGGTATGTATTGAAGGTATTTTACCCCTTTCTCCTTAAAAAAATCGTATATTCTTTCTATATTTTCCGCGACTTGTTTCGTCACCACGACGAGAACGTTTATATCCGCGCCCCGCCTTTTCAACTTTTCGTATCCCCTCAACGCTTCGGAAAAACTCTCTTTACCGTCGGGATAAGTCCTTAACGCGTCGGCGCAGGCGTCGCCGTCCAAAGATAACCCTACGAGAACGCCGTAGGAAGCGAATATATTGCACCACTCGTCGTCTATAAGAGTTCCGTTCGTCTGCACGCCTATATACACGGGGCTTTTTTTTACGTTGAGTTTTTCTATCTCGGCAAAGGCTTTAATAAAAAATTCTTTCCCTGCAAGAAGAGGTTCTCCCCCTTGAAAAGAGAGAGTTACCGCTTCCCCGTCGGCAAACGAAAAAGCTTTTTTCATAATCTCGGAAAAGAGTTCCGTCTTCATTACGCCGCGACAACCCGACTCTCTTTTTTCGGCAAGGGAATGATAAAAACAATACCTGCAAGCAAGGTTGCACGCCGAAGAAGCGGGTTTTATCATTACGGATACAGGGGGCATTATTTCTTCCCTCTGCGGTTGTTTTTCAGTTCTTTTCGGAAGTCTTTAAGCATATTTTTCATTTTAGCCGCCACCTCGGGATAAGTCATCGATATGTTGTATCCTTCGGCGGGGTCGCTGTCGAGATTAAAAAGATAGTTTTTGTACCTTTGGTCTATAAACGCGGAATTTTCCGTGGCTACGTTCTCGAAATACTTGTAGTTTACGGGTTTGCCGTCGGTTTCTATCTCGGCTCTCACCGCTTGCACTTTGCCTTTTTTCATATAATAAAGGGCGTCGTGAACTTTCGTGTCGCTCGGCTCGTCGCCGCTCCAAATCTTGCGTAAACTTACCCCGTCTATTATTCTGTCGGCGGGCATTGCCGCTCGTCCGTCGGTCGCGTAGTCGATAATCGTCGGGAAAAAGTCGGTAAGCATCGCCGCCGAAGTAAGTTTTTTCGTACGGACGGTTTTCCGCTCGGTTCCGTCGCCGTTTTTTACAATAAACTCTTTACTCACTGCCACCGTGCCTTTGCCCACGCCGCCGTTAGGGTAAGATATCAACGCCGGAACTTTCATTCCCCCTTCGAAAGTCGTGTTCTTCCTTCCCCTGTGTGAGCCGGTCACGCCCTCTCTTCCCGGTCCGTTGTCGGAAGTGAAGATAATAAGGGTGTTGTCGTAGACCGAACCGTTCCCGTCCGGCGACGGCGTGTCTTTCATATATTGAAAAATCTCTCCCAAACTGCGGTCGAACTCTTCTATACACTTTATATAACTGTCGTCCGATTTATCCCCCTTGCCGTTGCCGTTATAGTCGGAATATATCGGATAATGCGGCCACGGCGTGGCGTAGAACCCGAAAAACGGGTTGTTCTTTTCCACCGATTCGGAAAACTTCTTTTTAAGGACTTCGGTAAAAATCCGCGTGCTTTCCGACTGGTCGAGGTTGTCTTTGTGGGAACGAACCTCGGTAAATTTTCCGCCCGTTTCTTCCACCCAGGTGTAGGGCGTCATATCGTTGACGTAGTGACTGCCGTAAAAATAATCGAACCCCTGATTAGTGGGCAGATATTCGCCGTAATCGCCCAAATTCCATTTGCCGATACACGCGGTGTCGTATCCGAGAGAAGAAAGAGCTTCGGCAATGGTTATTTCGTCGCCGAGTATACCGTCGACGTTGTTTTCAAACTGATACGGATTTATAAAATGCGTGGGCGAAAAGGTTTCGTTGTCCACCACCGTCGGGAAAATCACGTTGTCGAGATAACCTCTCGTCGCGTATCTTCCGGTAAGCGCGCTGAACCTTGACGGTGTGCATACCGGCGCGGAGGCGTAAAAGTTTTCCATATATATTCCGCCGTCGGCTATTTCGTCGATGTTCGGCGTGTTTATCGCGTTCTCGTAAGAATAGCACGACAAATCGGCGTACGCCATATCGTCCATTAAGATAAACAGAACGTTCGGGGCCTGTTCTGCTCGTTTCCCTTTAAGATAGGATAAGTATTCCTCTTCCCCCTCGAACATTCTGTCCACTCTCGGCGTAAGGCGTAAACTCATATAAAGAAAATACAATATAGAAGTGCCTATCATAACGATAGCTATTACTATCGCCGTGGCTTTCATAATCGACGGTTTGACCCTTAAAAACAGCGTCGCCGCACACAGAGCCAACGACGGAAGGCAGAAAATAAGGTTCCACCACACTCTCCGTCCGAAACTTTCCGCTCCGTAGATAAGGAAAAATAAATATAACCCGACCATAATAACGGCGTAGCCGCAGCAAATCGCAACCGACGGCTTGCCGTTTTTCAACACGAAAATAACTTCGATTAACGCATACGCCGCACACAAAACCGCCCCTACGAGCGGAAAAAAGTTCCGCCCCGCGGCAATCATCGCCACCGTGAACGCAACGCTTATAAAAAACGCCGCTATTTTACCCCACGTCAGACCGCAGTCCGCACAAGGCATAGCCTTCGATAACCCGTCTTCTATCTTCAAAAGTTTATTGCTCACTTTATTTCCTCTCCTTTCGTCCGTCGTAAGTCTATTTTACTATGTCCGTTATACCGAAGTCAACGGCTAATTATTTCGGAGCGTCACATGCACGTTGCTTTACGCCGCAAAAAACCGGAAATATGTTTATTTCGTTATCTTTTACGATAATTCGGGTTCCCTATACTTTCTAAATCGTCACCGACCTATGCGTGGCACGGTACTGCGCGGGAGTTACCCCGACGCTCTTTTTGAACACTCTGTAAAAGTACGCCGCGTCGGAAAAACCTACTTTTTCGGCGACGCCGCTTATCTTTATATTAGTGTCGCGCAAAAGCTCTTTCGCCTTGTTTATTCGGTAATCGGATATGTATTCGGTCACGTTTTTTTTCGTTATTCTGTAAAAGAGTTTAGACATATAATCTTTACTTATAAAACAAGCGGCGGCGAGCTGTTCCAAAGTTATTTCCTGCGAGTAGTTGTCTTCTATGTACGCTAAGGCAGGTTTTATCCTTTCGTCGGCGTTGACGTTTTCCTTTTTCTGCATAATCTTGGACATAATGCCGTATTCGGTAAAATTGGTGACCGCTTCGGAAATAAACTTCGTTATTTCAATATATCTCTTGCCGTCTATCGTCGGGATATTTTCGTATAACGTCGCGATAGCGGCGTTTTTTATCGGTTCTTCCCGCGGTGCGGATATATCGACGCACGCGTCCAACTCCTTAGCCGCCACTTCCCCGCCGCACACGGCTCCCAGATATTCTCCGTTTATTATAATCGGCACGACGAACTCCAACAAGCCGAACGGACATCTAAAAAATACAGTCCGCTTATAGTGCATAGCGTCGACCGCTCCGTGCAGAACGGAATAAACGCACCGTTCTTTTATGTGCCGGTCTTTCCTTACCGCCACGCAAAAAGGAGCTTCGTTCGCGGGTTGTATTATAAAGTTTCCGTTGTCGTCCACAACGCACAAAGACACCCCCGTAGCTCGCGCGAGATTACCTAAAAATAATCGTAATTTTTCTATTTCGACCAAGTCGCTCAGTTTGTTTTTCATAACGAATTCTCTCCGTTTGTCCGTTAAGTACAACTAAATTCTACATATTTATTGCGAATTTGTCAATTGAAAACATTTCGGATTTTGTTTATATTTAAATTGATAAGAGGTTTTTGCCGAAATAATTTTCCCTGTTTTGAGCGAAAACTTACAAAATACAGACGAAATTATCAGAAAAAATTAGGAGGTAAAATTTATGAGTTACATCAAAGACAGCGTTTCGAGTTATTGTAAAAAGAACAAAGTAATGCTGATTTTTCTGGTGGTTTGCCTGGCAGTCATTTTGGTAAGCAGTTTCTGCGCGTCGTGCATACAGTCCGACGGATTTTCCGTTAAAGTATTCGATCTGAGAGACGAAACCAATCAAGGTACGATTACCACTACCGACGCCGAAGGCAACGCCGCCGAAACCGCCGTTAAAGGTAAAGTCGTATCGGGCATTTTGTTCGTGCCGAAAGACGCAAGCGCAAGCAATCCTTTGCCCGCAGTCGTTCTTACGCACGGATACCTTAACAACCGCGAAATGCAGTTACAGAACACGATAGAGCTTGCCCGTCGCGGTTTTATCGTGCTTGCGGTGGACAGAGAAGGCCACGGCAACTATAACAACAGCGGTTCGCAAAACGCCATGATGGCGACTAACGGACTATACGACTCCGCAAAATATCTTTACAATCTCGACATAGTAGACAAGTCGAAAATCGGTATTTCCGGTCACTCCATGGGCGGTTATACCACGGCGGCTACCCTTGCTCAGGACAAAAACGTAGGCATAATTTCAGCAGGACTTATGCAGGCGTGGAGTTCTTTCATGGGAGCGGGCAACGACGTGTCGGTAGGTTTTCTTAAAGCGAAAGACGACGAATTCTTCTTCACCACGAAAGAAAACGGCGGCACTATATCGAGAGATTATCTGTCCACTACCACCGCCAAATCCTTCCTTGGACTGGGCGCGGACGCCACTATCGTGAACAAAGGCATCTATAAAAACGGACAACTCGTCGCCCCCGCGGGCGGACAAGCCGTGGACGGAACTTTCAGAGTTATATACGAAATCGCGGGCGTACACCCGCAGAACCACTGCTCGGTCGAAGGCGCGAACGCCGTAGTAAACTTCTTCTACTCCGCATTCGGCACGCCTAACGGTCACGAATACATCGCGGAAAATCATCAGACCTGGTGGGTAAAAGAAATGTTCTCCCTTATCGGTCTTATAGCTGTATTCGCTATGATATTCCCGCTCGTAAGCCTTCTTCTTACCACTCGCTTCTTCCGTTCCGTCTCTATCGGACGTAAAGAAACCAACGCGAACGGAGAACTCGTCTGGGTGGGCAACGCCCCCGTGGAACACGCACCGTTAAAGGGCTTGCAAAAGCACCTTACCTACTGGCTCGGCGCGATAGGAATAGCAATGTTCAGCGGATTCAGTATTCACTCTATCTGCACCGAATTCGGCGATAAATTCTTCCCTAATACGCAACTTTATCCGCAGGACACCACGAACTGGGTCGTTATGTGGGGTATATGCACCGCGTTGTTCTCCCTTGCCGTAATCCTGTTCTTCTGGGCGGTAAACGGTATAGTAAACCGCGTAAGATACGGTAAAGACGGCGTAGGCATGGCGGAAAATCCCTTTCTTGCGGGTAGAATGCAAACGGGACTTACCGGTTTTGCGAAGACTTTCCTTCTTGCGATAATCACCGTGGCTTCGGTATATATCGTAACCTATATAAACTGGAAAATCTGGCTCGTTGATTTCAGAATATGGACTCTCGCTATTAAGGTATTCAACATAGAAATGTTGCCCACGATGATGAGATACGCTCTTCTCTTCGGAATATTCTTCACAGTAAGCGCGTTATTTAACGAAAACTACAAAGCGAAGAACCTTCCCGAATGGGCTTCGATACTGATTAACGTATTCTTCAATATCTTCGGCGTGCTGCTCGTGATAGCTATTCAATACGGTACCTTCACGACCACCGGCGTGCTGTGGCAAAAAGATATGGCTCTCGGATATATCGTCCTTATCCCGATGGTTCCCATCCTTGCTATATCTACCGTAATATCGAGAAGAATGACCGCAAAGACCGGCAATATGTGGCTCGGCGCGATAATAAACACCTTGTTGTTTACGATGATAACCTGCGCAAACACCGCCGCTTCCTTCGCATACGTTCTCGGATAAACCGAACTGAAAATCATAACAAGTTCTTCTTTTTCAAAAGAACCGTCCGAATTTTCGGGCGGTTCTTTCCTTACTTAACGCTCCGTAAATCCCCCGTCCGACAAAGAACGCCCTAATCGCAATCAGAAACTCCCCCCTATCTTCAAAAATCTCTTTACAAACACTTTATTTTATGATAATATAATCCTTGCTAAAAAGCTATGCGGTATTAACTCAGCTGGTAGAGTGTCTTCTTGACGTGGAGAAAGTCAGCGGTTCGAGTCCGTTATACCGCACCAAATAAAAAACCGAGTATATATGTACTCGGTTTTTTATTTGCTCCATACCGGACCCGCGAACCGCGCAAAAAGCGGTTCGCAAAATTGCCGCAGGCAATTCTGACGAGCAAGTATTCACTCATTCCCGAACGCCTAACCTTGAAACCGTAACGCTCTTAAAGCAGGGACAACGGTATATGCGAGTGGTCCGTTATACCGCGCTCATAATCGTGGTTGGTTCTTTTTATTTGCCTTATACCGGACCCGCGAACCGCGCAAAAAGCGGTTCGCAAGTTTGCGAGCTACGCCGCAAACCTGACGAGATAACACACGCTATTTCCCAAACTCTAAACGCCGAAACCGTAACGCTCTTAAAGCAGGGACAACAGTACATACGAGTGATCCGTTATACCGCACACAAAATCAAAACAAACAGAATCTTTGAGATATTTTTGAGTTCGTTTTATTTTTATATAAGAGATTATTTCAGGTTAGGAGTTAAAATATTCTTTTTATTCATTGATTTTATTCATAAATTTTTCAAAAGATTGAATTATTTTTAACGATATGTTATATTAGTTATGCCAAACTAAACGAATCCTTGTTTGCAAGGACACATTATCCTTATGAAGGTGTATTATAACCTTTTGCAACGCATTACAGCATTTGTTAAAAATGCAAATTCCATTCGGTGCGTTGTGTAAGGTGATACTTGCATAGAATCCGTTTAGTTTGGCGACTTTCGGAGTTTGCGTTTTTGTGCGGCAACTTCGGTTGTCGCATTTTTTATTTTACGGCACAGAAAAGGAGTAAAAGTATGTTTAAGAACATCAATAAAAAGATTAAAAGTTTAGCTGCCTTTTGTGCGATTGCGGGAATTGTTTTTGCCATAGTGGTAGCGGTGCTACTTTTTAAGGAAGCTGACGACTCTTCTTTCATTCTTGGCTTAATCATTCTCGGAGCAGGACTAATAGCGTTGTTAATCGCCTCGTTTGCATTGTACGGCTTCGGAGAATTACTCGGCAAAGTGTCCGATATCGAAGACTCCGTTAAAAAACTAATATTGCTGAATATAAATGAAAAAACAATAATCGACGCCGCTGATTATAAAACAATAATAAAGAATATTAGCGACGATATTGTTAACGAGTATATCAACGCTGTTGACGAAAATAGTAACAACGAAGATAATAACGATAGTGAAAACGACGATATCGTTAACGAGCATATCTACGCTATCAACGAAGATAGTAACGATGAAGATAATCTCGATAGTGAAAACGACGATATTCCTCGTGAAGACGAATGTCCTTGCTGCTTTCATAAGATAACCAAAGGCAGTAAAGAATGTCCTTACTGCGGATATAAATTAGAAAGACATTAAACTTTACTTTTATCATCAGTGCATTAAAAAAACCGAATAAACATATTCGGTCTTTTTATTTAGTTAATTACGGGAATTAAGCCGTAGATTTATTTCCCGTGCTTACACCGACCATGGCGGAGAGAACTTAATTTTTTATGTCCATTCTCGTTTTTTCACATTCTTTCGGATAATCTTTTGCCTCTTTGAACATAAACTTCAACATAAGTTTCGAGCCTATCGGGAAAATTGTCTTCAAAAGGCTTTCGGGGAAGACAAAATGAGCGCCGTGTTAGTACGCGCAAAATGCGGTTCGCAAAATTGCCGCAGGCAATTCTGACGAGAAAACACACGCCCATTCCCAAACTCTAAACTCTGAAACCGTAACGCCCTTAAAGCAGGGACAACGGTATATACGAGTGGTCCGTTTATACCGCGCTATCCTTGTCCTTTGCGACGTTCTTATAAAGTATTTGACCGTCGGTCGCATCGATACGGTAAGTCCATTTTGTCCGTCCGGCAATGAAAACAAAATGAAAATACGGAGTTTTTATACCGCCGCCGACGTATTCCTCTACGGTAAAGGTTATTCTTTCGCTTTCCGCAGATACTCCGGCGTCTTTTAACGCTATTTCTCTCGCTTCCCTTATGTCTATATGATAGTCGAAATAGATTACCTCTCCCGTCTTTGCGTCGATTTTATATCCGTATTGATATTCCGACGTATAGAACTCCAAAATCCAGCACGGTCGACCTTGATTGCGGCTCAACTCTTCTTTGGTAAATACGATTTTCACTTCGGCTTTATCCTTTAACCCGGCATGTTTCAGGGCTATCTCTTTCGCCTCTTCCAAAGATATGAACAACGCTACTTCGTTCTTTTCGAGAATTTCGCCGTCCGTCGCTTTTACAAGATAGGTCCATTGCGTGCGTTTGTCGTTGAATACGAGGCGGTAATACGGATTCTTTATACCGTTATCGACAAGTCTTGCTTCGGTAAACTCCACTCTCGTCGTACAGCCTGCATCGTTCAACGCGATTTCTTTTGCTTTGAGCATACCGATATATTGAGAGTTTATTACAGTCGAAGCAACTTCTTTTTGCAGTCCTACCAGTTCGTCAAGCGGAAGTTTGACAAGCTCTTCTTCGGACATATCGCTGTTTGTCGCCGCGTCGGCGACAAGTTTGGCTTTGCCTTGCGAGATACCGTGTTTTTCCGCAATTGCGGTTGTTTTTTCGTCGTCCGTTGCGACGACGTAAACCACGGTATGAACGGATTTTGATTTTTCGAGCGCTTCGCTAATGAATCCCGACACGGATTCTTTGAGTTTTGCGTTGTCGCTCAATTTTTTGTCGAACGAAATCAATACCGTATCGTTCTTTTCCATAAATCCGGCGTTCTTATATGCCGCAATGGTCAGCGCTACCGCTGTTTTCAGACTTTGTCCCGTCAGCTCTACTTCTTCGAGCGAGCCTTTCGCGTCGCCGTTCAGGAATCGTACCGACTTCACGTCGCCTTTTCGGGTAATTACGTACTCCACTCCGGGATTGATTTCCATCGTTACCGTTCCCGCGGCGGCTTCCGCGTCGTTGCAACCGGCAAGCAAAAATACCGTGCCGAAACACATCGCCAAGACAAGGCACGTCGACAATATCAAAGTCCATATAAACTTACTGTTTGGTCGTTTCATAGGTATATTTCCTCCTTTTTGAGAATTTCTTTAAGTTCGTTGCGCATACGGAACAATAACGCTTTTATTTTACTTTCTCTCTCGCCGTACATATCCGCAATATCTCTTATCGGATACAGATACCAGTATCTGAGAATTAAAATATTGCGTTTCGTTTTTGTTTGGGCGTACAAAAAACGATTTATTACGGACACTAAAAATGATTCTTCGGCAATTTGTTCTACGCCTACGGCGTCGGGTATACAGTTTTCCAACTCCGACAAGGCGATTTCAACCTGCCTTCCTCCTCGTTTTGCCGTTTTTTTGTGCTTGTATCGATTCAAAGCGAGGTTGCGAGTGATTTTTCCGAGAAACGCGGGCAATCTGTTCGGTCTTTGCGGAGGTATACTGTTCCACGCGCCTAAATATGTATCGTTGACGCATTCTTCCGCTTCAAAATGGTCGTACAAAATATTGTAAGCGATAGTGTAGCAGTAATTTCCGTATTTTTCAGCCGTTGCAGATATCGCGCATTCCTTTTTTGCCCAATACAAAGCAATGATTTCTTGATCGTTCATAGCGTTTCCTTTCGTTGTGCAGCGTCCTTTCACTTATATAGACAACAAAAAAGCCTGTCTCGTTGCGTTAAAATATAAAATTGCTAAAAATTTTGCTTTTATAACAAAAAAGCACAGGGAAAAAGTCTTTTCTCTGCGCTTATAATTAAACGTAATTCATAGGCGGTTCCTCCCGTCGCGAGTTCTTATAATCTGTTTGTTACTGTCTGTGCTACCTCTTGATATTATTATCTATAACGTTTCTTTATCCTTATTTTATTATTGTAGCATAAAACCATTTTTTCTACAAGTTTTCGGCTCCGCCTTGTGTGCCGACCCCCGGAAACCGACTTTTACTCCGATTGTGTTTTATCCTTTCGACTGGCAGGTCTACTTGAATTCTATACAATCGGAGCGCTAATTTCAATACTCACCGATTGACCTTATTCGTACTTCCGCGACTATCGTATGGTTTTTGTTATACAAAAAATCGACGCCCCGTCAAGAAGCGTCGATTGCTTTAATTCGGATTTTTATCGGACGATAAACTCGATTATTCCGCTTCGACGGTGCCGTCGGCGTGAATTTTTATTTCCATTCCGTCTTTTACGTAGTCCAAAAACTCGTCTCCGAGATTATCTACCGTGGGCATACCGTTGGGAGTCCACACGGAAGCTAATATTGCTCCCGCCGCCGCCAACGAGTCGATGGGCTTCGAGAAGAGAAGCGCGCCGGGATTACAGCCTATTACGGCGGCGTTGTAGAGTACCATACCGCCCGTGGTCGAGCCTATGGTCTGCGGCAGGCACAAGGCTACTCCGACTGTGTTTTTGCCGTACAAATCCTTGTTGTTTTGGTCGGTGCAGACGTTCTTACCCTCCTTGCAGTCCTTGAAAGAAGCAAGGGTGTTGAATCCTTCGTGAGATACGAGAGCTTTTAGGGTGGCTTCGCCGGGAACTACCGTTCTTCCTCTGAATATTTTAGTCATTATCTTTTACCTCCCGTAATCTGTTCGAGTATTTCGGCGTCGGTGTAATATCTCGACGTCGTGTAGGTGCGGAGCTTATTGCTGTTCGTAATTACCGGCATCTTCGCGCAAAGCGGGTTATTCATATACATAAGAGGACAAATATACGATAACGTGACGCCCATGGCTTTGAGTTTAGCCGCGTTCTCGCCCTTATCGAATTCCTTAATTACGTCGGGAGCGGAAGTAAATACCGTCTTTATCGTAACTTTCTTTCTGCCCTTTTCTTTAAGTTTCGCTTCCAGTCTTTCCGTCCAGTCGTTAAGCTGAGCTAACGTCATGTGGGGGCAACCCATAAAGCAAAGTTTCGGCTTGGCGTCTTTGTCCTTCCAGATTACGGGGTAAGACGCTTTCACTCTCGCAAGTTCCGCGTCGTCTATTACGTAGACTTTCGCCCCTTCTTTAATAAGGCTTTCGCCTTGCTCTTTCGCTTCGGGAGTAAGATTGTCGATATGGTAAAGACCTACCGAACCGTTGGAGGCGGTCGCCGCGCCGAAGTCTTTAAGATAGGTGCAGGCCTCTTTAGTAAGTTCCTGTCCGATATACTTGTCGAGTCCCTTTATGTACGGCACGTCTTCAAGCACTTTCATACCGATTGCGGAACCCAAAAGTTGTGCTTCGGGTTTCTCCGAGGTCTTAATTTCGACAATCCAGCTTGCCTTTCTTCCCTCGTCGGTAAGAAGTCCGAAGTACGGAACGTACCCCACTATCGAGCCGAACATTTCTATAATACCTGAATTACGATTACATCTTGCTCCCAAAACGGAGTTGGCGTAGTTTACCGCGCTCGATTCCGCCCAGGAAAGGATATCGCCTTTTTTAGGACGGTTGCCGACTTCGTCGAAGTAGCACGCGCAAGTAAACTTATCGTCTCCGAGAAGTCCTATCTTTTTAAGCTGCGCCTCGTATCTTTTTTGCGGACCGTACATTACCTTGAAGACTATGTCCTGCAAGAGATTTTTCGGCACGTTGGGGTCGCACGGACGGGGGTCCGCCGTGAATTTCTGTTTGCTTACCACGCCGGCGGCGAGGAGTTCGTCCATAAGGTCGAACACGCCCTTTACGACTATTACGCCGAAGCTCGTCACGATATGTCCGTATTCCGACGTGACGGGAACCATTTTCGTGGCTCCGAAAGTTTCTCCGTACATAACGAGCGTCTTCATAATTTTAGCCATTACTTCGCCTTGCGAACCGTTAAGTATGGCTTGTTGTTCTTTCGTTAATTCCATATCTACCCTCCTTATTTGCTGTCGGTAATTAAAGTTTCATCGCGACGTCCCACGCACGCCAGATTACGGTACGGAGATTTCCTACGCCGTTGCAATCGCCTACAAGATGCACGTTCTTTCCTTTGGGCGCGACGGGTTCGGGAATATATCCCACCGACAAAATCACGCTGTCGCCCTCTATATCGAATTCCTTTCCCTCTTTGTCCTTTACTTTTACGCCGTTATCGGTGATTTCGCAAAGAGCGGTGTTTAGGTGAACTTCGACTTCGTTGAGCGCGAAGAAGTCTCTTAAATAAGAGGAGTTGGCGAGGCACACGCCTTTCACCGCGATAAGGTCGTTTTTCATTTCCACTATCACGGGAGTCTTACCCTTCTTAAAGAGGTCGAGAGCTATTTCGCAACCGGACAATCCGCCGCCTATTATAATCACTTTTTGTCCGACTTCCTTGTTGCCGAACAGATAATCGCACGCTTCGACGCCCTTTTCCGCCCCCTTAACACGGAGTTTTCTCGGTTTGCTGCCGGTAGCCACAATAATTTCGTCGGCGTTAAGTCCCGATATGTCGGTGACTTCGGTATTCAGTCTTATCTCTATACCGAGATCTTTCATCTCCTTTTCGTACCAAGCGAGAAGTTCTCTGTCCTTTTCCTTAAACGACGGAGCCGCCGCCGCAATAAATACGCCGCCCAAAACGTCTTTCTTTTCGTAAACGGTGACTTTGTGTCCCCTGAGAGCGCACACTCTCGCCGCTTCCATTCCGCCTATTCCTCCGCCGATTACAGCTATTTTTTTCGATTTTTTGGCAGGAACAATTTTGTATTTCTTGCTTTGCATGGTTCTCGGGTTGAGAGCGCAACGAGCCATTCCGGCGTTGTCGCTAAGACTTTGATCGTTACCTACCCCGTTGTAGTGAGCCATATTGAAACAGGCGTTGTGACAGCAGATACAGGGTCTTATCGATTCCGTATCGTCGTTAATAAGTTTGGTTATCCACTCGGGATCCGCCAAAAACTGTCTTGCGATACCCACGCCGTCTATCTTGCCTTCCGCCACAGCTTCGGCTCCTGCTTCGGGAGACATTCTACCCGCGCATACGACGGGAATATCGACGAACTTTTTAATGTGTTCCACTTCGGCAAGGTTGCAATTTTCGGGCATATAAGGAGCGGGGTGCGCCCAGTACCAGGCGTCGTAGGTGCCGTTATCGCAGTTGAGCATATCGTAACCTGCGTCCTGCAAGAATTTAGCCGCTCTTTCGCTTTCTTCCATATCTCTGCCGACTTCGACGTAATCTTCTCCCGGCAAAGCGCCCTTGCCGAAACCTTTGGTCTTGGACACTACCGAGTAACGCAACGACACGGGGAAGTCCTTGCCGCATTCTTTTTTTATCGCCTTGACTATCTCTGCGGGGAAACGGTATCTGTTCTCGAACGAACCGCCGTATTCGTCGGCTCTTAAATTCGTGTACTTCATCGTGAACTGGTCGAGAAGGTATCCTTCGTGTACCGCGTGAATTTCCACGCCGTCCACTCCCGCGTCCATACAGAGTTTTGCCGTCTTTGCAAACGCCTCTATCATTTCGTGGATTTCTTTTACGGTAAGAGGACGGGATATACAACTTTCGTCCCAACGATTAGGGGTAGCGGAAGCGCTTGCGGTAAGATAACTTACGTCAAGAACGGGTTTAAGCGCCGCGCCCAAAACCTTGTTGTGGATAGCCTTTATCATTATATCGTTTATAGCTAAACTTCTACCGAAACCGGCTGTAAGCTGAACGAACATTTTACAACCCGTCTTATGAAATTCTTCCATAAATTCTTTCAATTTTTTGAATTTACCGTTGCCCTGATAGAGCCATTTTCCCAAAAGAATATCGCGAATGGGAGCTATGCCGGGCAAGATAAGTCCGACGTTGTTTTTTGCCCTTTCGAGCAAAAAGTCAGCCGCTTCTTTATCGAAGTGATTAGGCTCCATCCAACCGAAAATCGAAGTTCCGCCCATGGAAGTCATTACTATTCTGTTCTTGATTTCCACGTTACCGATTTTCCAAGGGGTGAATAACGGTTTGTAAATGTCTTTCATCAAAAAAATCCTCCTGCAATTGCTGTAAATACCGATATCTGAAAACGCCGACGGTTACCTTTCGCCGCGAGCGAATCTTTACCTTATTTATAGTATAAACTTTACCAAAACAACTTTCAAGGGGGAATTTTACAAAAAAAGCGTATAAATTACATTTTTTACGCCGAAAAACCTCTCGGAAGGTAAATTTGCTCCGTAAAGACCTTTCTTGACGGCAACAAAAAGGCGGAACTTCGTTGTTCCGCCCGTTTTTTATATTACCGCTTGTCTTTACGCCACGAAATACTCGGTGACGTCGTTTTCGGTGAAAGTCAAAGTTATCGACTTTTCTTCGCCGTTACGGCTGAACTTTATCGTAACGCTGTCGCCTGCTTTGGCTTCGAGGAGCATATCGCTTAACGTGAACGACCTGTCTATATCGACGGTTTTTCCGTTAAAGGTAGCGGTAAGAAGAATATCGCCGCTAAGTAGCGAGCCGTAGGCAAGTCCGCTTTCTTCCACGCTGTCCACGACTATCGTTTCTTTAATACGGGTAAGTCCGGTGTTTTCGTCGAATACGGCTTTACTGTCGGAAGTCTTTGAAGTGACCCCCAAAAGACACTTGTATACCGAACGCTTCGACGAATCGGTGCAGTTCGCTATTACGTTCTTCGCGACGCCTATCGCTATTTCCTTAGGGATAGCGTAGCTTATGTTTTCGGTGGAATAAGAACTTGTCTTTGCGTTGACTATTCCGATAAGATTGCCGTCGCTGTCGAAAAGTCCGCCGCCCGAATTGCCCGAATTTACGGCGGTGTCTATTCTCAATACGCGAAGTTGATACGTGTTGTTACCGTCTACTTTTACTTGTATTCTTTCGCTGTCTACGCTTACTACGCCGCTCGTGACGCTCATTCCTTCACCTTTGGGAAAACCTATTGCCATTGCGGTTTGTCCTACCGTAATATTGTTTTTGGATACCGAAACTGCCGTCGCGCAAGAATTTTTCAAGGTTTCGCTTGCTTCCACTCTGAGGACCGCTATATCGTAATACGCGCTTCCGCCGACAAACGTGGCTTTTATTTTTCCGCTCTCGGTTTCTCCGCCGTAGAGATAAACGCTTATATCTTCGCTTATATGGTCGCGCCCGTTACTGTCGGCGTCGTAGACTACGTGAAAGTTGGTTATTATATAAGCGTTGCCGTCGGAATCCATTTCGTAGATTACTCCCGCTCCGCCTGCCGAATACGTGGTTTCTTTCGTGTTGACTTTGCCGTTGCCGTAATTGTAGGACAGTTCGTTTTTCGTAAAGTTACTGACTATAGTAACCGCGCTCCTTATGGCTTTGGACACGGCGTAAACGTTATCTTTGCCGACGTTTACGGTAAGGTACTCGTTAAGAAATTCGAGGAACGTTCCCGCATAGCCTTTTTCTACCGCGGCGGCGTAGATGTCGTTGACGTATGACACGCCGTCGGCGTCCTCCCCGTCTCTGCCGTTAAGTCCGTTTTTTCCGTCGCTTCCTTTGAGGCTGTCGAGCCATTCCTGTTCCGTTCCGACAAAACCGTTCTTTACCGCTATGTCGTAAGCCGTGACGTACTGCTTGTTTTCGCTTTTGTCGCAAGCTACAAGCGCCGTGCACAATACCGCGACGAGAAGCACGGATATAATTATTTTTAACGCATAATTTGTTTTCTTCATACTGTCGTCTTCCTTTTTTGTCTTTTCTTAACTCAAAAATAAAACTCTCACCTTAAAAGTACTTTAATATCGGTCGTTTTTTCTTTATTTATATCTTTTTTATTATACCATATAATCGCGGATAAATTCAATTCCCGAGCGGCGAAATAAGCGGTATCGGCTCGCTTCTTGCGAAAAGCCGTATTGACATAAGGTTTTTATTATAATATACTTTTAACTGATATAAGACGTTATTTATATCGGGAGGAACAAATGGGTAAACAACTTTCCTTGGGAGAAAAACCCGAAAAACGCTTCTTCGGGTGCAACGCCAACATGTGGATTTACGCACTCGGCGTAATGGGTATAAACTTCGGAATAGGTCTTGTGAACAGCTATCAGGCGGAGTTCTTTAACAAAATAATGAACGCCAACCTTATAGCTATAGCGATAATAATCCTTATCGCTAAATTTATAAGCGTAATAGCCGACTTCGTCATCGGCAACCTTATCGACAGAGCGAGATTCAAGTCGGGCAAAATGCGTCCGTGGATACTCATATCCGCCTTCCCTCTCGCCGTATTTACGATGTTCTCGTTCGTATTCATACCTTTCGGTAACGAGATAGGAAAATACGCTTACATAACTTTCGTGCTTATTTTATGGAACGTGAGCATGACTCTTGCCGACATTCCGTCGCAGGGTATGCTTTCGCTCGTATCGAAAAACCCCGAAGACACGAATAACGCCGCCGGAGTCGCGAATATGCTCAAAAGCGCGGCTCTCGCAATGCCCGGACTCTTCATTACGGTAATGTGTATGATAGTCGGAGTGGAAAAAGCCGACAAAACCGTTTATTTAATCACCGCCGCCGTAATAAGTATTCTCGGACTTATATTCCAACTTTTTATGTACTTCAAGTGCAAAGAACAGGTCGTAAGCAACACTTCCGCGGGAATGAGCTTCAAGGAAATGTTCAAGGAATTAAGGCAAAACAAGCAGATTATGATAGTTTTCCTTACCTATATGCTCGGCTTCGGCAGAAACATAGGTTTGGGAATAGCGGTGCAGGCTACCTGCATACTTTTAAGAGACGGACTCGATTTGAGTTTTCTCGGAATGGGAGTCCTGTACGGAGACGCTTGCAGTTGGGCGATAGGCGTGACGAGCGCGATAGCAAGCTCCGTCACTATAATACTCAATCCCGTAATAAACAAAAAACTCGGAGAAAAACGCTACTTTATTTCGGCAGGCTTGTACGGTTTTGCAATAAGCCTCATATCCTTCCTCCTCTACTCGTTCGGCGGCGCGCCGTTCAGAAGTTTTTGGGCGATATGGATATATCAATTTATTTTCTCCTTCGCGTACGGACCCAACGGCTATCTTCCCATGGTAATGACCGCCGATATAGTAGACTATCAGGAATGGAAAACCGGCAAAAGAACCGAAGGAACGCAGTTCGCCATCCTTTCTATGTCGAATAAATTAAGTAACGCCCTCTCCGTATCTCTCGGCATACTCTTTATAGGAGCTATCGGATACAGCAGCAGCGACTACGCCGCCGCCGTCGACGCGGGCAGAATACACGAATACGTCACCGACGCAATGCAGGTCAAAGCGTGGGCTGTCTACTTCCTGCTCCCCGGTCTTTGTATGCTCGCAAGCTCTCTTATAATGTTCTTCTATAAAATAGACGAAAAGACGAAAAAGCTAATGAGAGCCGAACTTGCCGAACGCCGTCAGCAAGCCGAACTCGCCACCGCGGAAACCGCCGTCGACCAAACCGACGACGAGCAATGCTAACGAATAAACTTTAATTAAATAACTAAAAATGACGCTCCAACCGAAGCGTCATTTTTCTTATATAAACGTTATTTTTACTCCCCATAGTGTATTAATATAAGATGGTTTTTATATTATCGCTTTACATAATAGTCAAGATGTATATCCGTATCTGCGTGTTTTTCATAAGCAAAAGTTATACTAGATATTTCATTTCCGCTTTCCGTTTCGCAAACGCACAATTTTATTTCGCCCGAATTTTCGGTCAGTAACGAAAGCGGGATATAAATTTTTTCGGTATGGTTATAAATAATTTCCCTTATTTCACCGTTATAATCGTATTCCCGTCTGCACTTATACTTAGCCGACGCGTAGTCGTCAACCGTTCTTACCAACGTTTTCCGTTCCTGCCCCGCTTCCTGCGTCACGATATAGATATCTACGGACGAAGTTTCGGCGTCGTATAGTCTACCGAAGTAAAAGTCTACGGTTACGCCGTCTGCGACGGTTACACCCTTATAATCTAAAATAGCGTTTACCAAGCATCCGATTACGGCGCAATAATTCCGTATTGACTTGTCTTTCGTCCCAAAACCGTCAGCCATATCTTCAAATCCGTGTTTCATTAAAGACAAATAATGGTATTGATATTCGGGAGCAAAATCTTTGTTTGAAATGCGTACCTTATTACCTTCCTTTTTATAATAAAGCCAGCTATAGGTAGTTTTGCCATATAATTCTTTCTTTCCGTTTTCTCCGTCTTTAACGGCAAAGTGAAATTTTATTAAGCCGTATTCGTTATAAAATAGCGTTGACGGTATGGTTATTTCTTCTCTATGGTTTTCCGCAAGATACTCTTCGGAGAAAAAATCGTCTACGGTCTTTATAAGATACTCGTTCCCGAACGACAAAAAGTACACGTTAACCGCTACGGGCGGATATTCTTCGTTCTCGTCGGCTTTCGCCGAACACGCTTCATTATAGTCGTTGAAATAAATGGTTTCTACTTTTTCGCTCCCGTAACCGTATATAAACGTAATCGTTACGTCGTTTATATCGTACTCTTCTTTATCCGCGATAAATTTACACTTCCAGTAATACGGCAAATCGGGTTTGCTCCCGCCGCCACCGCCGCCGCTATCGGGCGTTTCTCCGTTCGGGGTGCATGCGGCAAGCAACGTTACGCAACAGAAAACAATTGTTATACATAATATTATCTTTCTGCGTACGCTCATAAAATCTCCTTTCCGTCGAAATAATATATGCGATTATTTGCGGCGGCGATTATTTTACATCAGCCAAATTATTACCACCTGCGTGTTTACGTCGAAGTACACGACGTACGTTCCGTTATATATCCCCGAGAACGCCGTCTTTACGGCAGCTTTAGCTTCGTTTTCGGTCGCGGCGGTGGTTTTGAATTCCGCAATCAGACCTACTCCGTACTCCGAAACCATTGTTTTTACGTATCTCGCGGCGATTTTCCATTCGGCGGCGGATTCCAAAACGTAATCGTATTCCGTTCCGCCGTAGGTAAAGGTCTGCGTGGAGAAGAAATTATATTTTGTGCCGGCTACCTTGTCGGCAAGTCCGGTTTTGCCGGTATCGGGGATATTGCTCTTACGCATCTCTTCGTCGGTGAGCATAAAGTATCTGTGCGTTATTCCTTCCGCACTGTCGCCGCCGTTGACGCTCAAAAGCAAGCCGCCGCCCGTAGGATCGGCGTTGTACCACTTCCCGTCTATCTTAAATTTATTCCAGGCGTGTGCCACGCCGTCTACCGTATTGCCCGTGACTTGCAGGCACTCTATCCCTTCGATATTGCACATAAGGGCGTAGGCTTTGCTGATTCCGTCGCATACCGCTCTGCCGTCGTCGAATACCCCTTCGAGAGCGAAACCGTTATATTTTTGCGTGTCTCTTCTATTAAGTCCGGGATTATTTTGAACGTAGTTCAAAAGGTCGTAGTCGTACGCCACGTTAAGGATAAGGTAGTCGTAGATAGCGTGCGCCTTTTCTACGTCGGACATACCGTCGTCCACTATCTTTCTTAACGCGCTCTTGGCTTTATTATATATGCGTTCCGCCGAGCTTCCGACTACGGGTTCGGGACGGTAACCGTTTATCACGGCAAACAACAGTTTGTCGGTGTCCTCTACGCTCACGCTGTCGGATATATAGTTTATCGCAAATGCGTCGTAATCGTCGCTTCTCGCAGAAACGAACTCGTGCATGTCGTATTTTAATTGCGTATATGCGTCGACGTCGCTTTTCGCTTCGGTCGGATAGACGAAATCGAGGTTTATAGTTACGTTATATTTGTTGTAAACCACGCCGTCCAACGTCTTCGTCTCGGTATCTTTGCTGAAAGAAGAACCTTCCACTACCCCTAAAAGGGCGGCGGAATCGTTGTTCTTGACGAATTCGCTGATTTTTCCCTGAACGTAATTGTCTTTATCTTCGCTTTCGGGTACGAACAAGATAAATGAAGTGCTTGTCCGTCTCGCATACGAACAGTAGTTCAGATAATCTATAAATTCGGAAGCGTATATTTCGGCGTCGGGCGAATACTTTCCGCCCAAATAGCCGATTTTCTTATCGTCTTTAAGGCTGTAACGGGCGAACACTTCCACGTCGTTGCAAGTACCTGCGGCTATTTCGGTGACGAGAGAATTTCCGCTCGTGTACCAGCCGTCGAATATGTATTTCTCTTCCTCTTCGATAGCGTTCTTCGACGCGGGCGGCGGCAGCGGCACGACGTCGGCTATGGTAAACGTAGAGGGCGCGGCGGCGTCTGTTTCCCATACTCCCGCACAGTACTTTATATTGTAACGTCGGGCGTCGTATTTTGCGTAAATGGTAATTTCGGTGACCACGGCGGAATTAAAATCGTATTCCGCAGTATATTCTTCGTCAGTAAACCAACCTATAAAGTCGTATCCCGTCGCGTCCTTTCGTTCGGGTTCCTGCACGACAGCGCCTTTGGGTACGCTGACCGTTTCGTCGGTAAAAAGTCCCGGGTACGTGAAAGTGACCACTACCGTGCCGGAGTCGTATCTATATACGTTAAGGGTATATTCCCTTTCCGTTCCGTCTTCCGCTTTTACCGTCACGGAAAAATTATTGTCGCCGACGGCGAGGGCGGTTTCTTTCCCTTTTTCTACCACGTTGCCGCCCCCGTCTTTTACGACGAACGCAGCTCTGTCGCTGACGGTAATGAGGTTTACTACATCGATTTTTGCAGTGGAATTAGGCAGGTTGGCTCTCGCCGCGTTGCCGTCGACCGAGCCGCCTTTAACGTATTCTATATAATTGTTGCGGCAAATAAATTTTGCGGTAAGGACGATATTGCCCGTGCTGCCTTTTTCTATCGAGACTACTTTTTTCCCCTCTTCGTCGAACCAGCCTAAAAAGTCGTAGCCGCTCTTTATAGCCGAAGGGGAAGAGAAAATAACTTTGTCATCTACCGTATAATAACGTTTTGCGTCGAGGGGTTCTTTCGCCACTCCGTCGGTAAGGTAGGATATTTCGTATTTTACCGCCGTCCACTTGCCGTAAAAAACTTTGTCTTCGGACACCGTTTCGGTAAAATCGGCGGGGGTCTTTAACGCGACGTCCGAAAACCAACCGTTAAATTCGTAACCCGTCTTAACTTCGTATTCCGCCGGAATAACGAACTTGCCTTCGTCGTTTACGGCAACCTCTCTATTGTCGTTACCGCCCAATACGACGGTGGCTTTGTACGGTCTCGCCGTCCACTTCGCGTACACGGTAACGTCCTTCGTCAAGGCTTTGCCGAAAGTCGCTTCTTCGGTACATTCTTTATCGAAGAACCAGCCTCCGAATTCATAACCCGACTTTACGGGTGCCGAATCCGGGCTTTTTAGTTTCCCTCCGTCAATAAAATCGGCAGCCGACACTCCCGTGCCTCCGTTAAGGTCGAGCGTGACGGAAAACTTGTTTTGCGTGCCGCCGCTCGGATTAAAAAAAGAACAAGCCGTAACAAGCACTAAAATTGTCGCGACGAGTAAAAGCAATGACGTCAGATTTTTGATTCTTTTCATTGTTGTCTCCGATAAAATACGTTTGTTTATTCTTCCGTTTCCGGAATGGTGAGAGTTTCTGCCTTGTTGAGTTTTTTCATTATTATTTCGTTTCTCTTCGTGGCGGTTTCGAGAGTATGCCCCACCGTGGCAACCTGTCTTTGCGCCGTCTCGATATTTTCCATAAAGGTAGTAAAATCTTTTTTGAACCCGGCGAGCAGGTCGAATACCTCTCTGCTGCTACGCTGTATGGCAAGAGTACGGAAGCCTAATTGAAGGCTGTTAAGGATTGCGCTTATCGTGGTAGGTCCTGCCGGGATTACTTTATGTTTTCGCTGTAACTCTTCGCTCAACCCCGGATTACGGATAATCTCGGCGTAAAGACCTTCTATCGGCAGGTACATTATGGCAAAATCGGTAGTATAGGGGGGATTTATGTATTTTGAACTTATTGACTTCGCTTGAATTTTAACCGCGTTTTCCAACGCTCTCGACGCATTCTGCGTCTCTTCCAAATCGCCTCGGTCGCTCGCTTCCACCATTCTCTGATAGTCTTCGAGCGGGAATTTTACGTCGATGGGGAGATAAACCCTACCCTCTTTCTTGCCGGGCAAAATTATCGCGAAGTCCACCGCTTCGCCGTTTCTTTTCCCGGTAACGTTTTGTTGCGTGGCGTATTGTTCTTTCGTTAAAATTCCGTCGAGAATGTTTTCGAGGCTGACTTCGCCCCACATTCCCCTCGTTTTTACGTTGGCGAGGACCTTTTTCAAGTCGGTGACGCCGTTATTTAACGCTTGCATTTCGCCGAGACCTTTGTTTACCGCGTCAAGACGTTCGTTAATCGCGTTAAAGGTGGCGTTAAGACGTTCGTTAAGAGAACCGGCGAGTTTTTCTTCCACGACTTCTCTCATCGCGGACAACTGCTTTTCGTTATCTTCCCGCACGCTTTTCAGACTGCCTTCCACGTTGGTTCTTATCTCGGTAAGATTTGTTCTTAACTCTTCCTTTACTTCGGTAAGACGAGTTTCGTTGTTGACGGTCATATTGCGTACGTTGTCCGCGACGGCGTCCACCGTGCTTTTTATTCCGCCTATCAAAGTGTCGTTGGATATTTTCATCGCCGTCGTTATTACTTCGCGGTTCGTCTGTCCGCTCTTTTCCAAATCGTTAAGACGGTTCAGTATATCCTGTTGCTGTTTATATAGTTTTTTCCTGTAAAAGCACATAATTTCTCACTTTTAATACGGCTTTTTCTGCGTCTTTACGCGTTCGGTAGGATACTGCGGGTTGGTTCTCGGACGGGTATTGCCTTTCGGGATACGCTGTATTCCTCTTCTGTATATTCCGCTCTTGTAAGCTCTGTTATAGGTGTTAAGGAAGCGTTTATGTCTTATACCCGCGATGATTACCACTACTATCACGACCGCGAAGAGTACGCCGCCGATTATCGCGAGAGTCCTTATCATCTCCACGTCGAGGTCGAGTCCCAGGAATTTTCCGTACGTGTCGGTCTTTGAGTCGTTTACCTGAATGTTCGCTTTGGTGGTAAGAACGTAAGTGGTAAGTTCGTCGCTGGTGAACGTAACCGCCTTGCCGTCGCCGTTTATCTTCATATCCTTGACCTGCGTCAAAGCTCCGTCCGAACTCATCTCGTATACCGCGAAACGAACGTACTGACGATAACTTTCGGGAATGGGCATTTCTATCTTGACTTTGCCGGTGGAAGTCTGACTTGCTGCGCCTACGATACTTATTCTGTATATAGCCACGACGGCTCTCGCCGCGTTTTCGTCCTTGACGGCGTTAAGTACCGCGGTCTGCGCGTTGGTGTAGTATTCCGAACCTTCGGCAAAGCTCTCTACCCTTATCTTAGCCTGTTCGGCAAATCCGCCGTCCAAAGATATTCCGCTGTCTTCGTCGGTAAGAAGGAGTATTTCGCAACGCTTTTTGAGGGCTAACAATTTAGTGTAAAGGTGCGTGGTAAAACAAGCTTTTTGGTCGGAAGTAAGGTCGCCGTACGCCTTGTACACGGTCAGCACGTCGTCGTAATCGCTCGCTTCCACCATATTTATCGCGGGAAGTTTCGTCACTTGATCCTCTATGCTTTCTACCGCCGCCATTTGCTTCCTCAGTCTTTCAAACTGCGTGGTAAGGTTCTGGAAATACGCGTAATAAACGCTGCCGGCGTCTTCCGTAATCGCTTCCTGTATCCATTCCTGTCCGTAAAGTTTGTAATTATTATAGGTATTGAGATACTCGAACATTTCGGCGTAGTCGCTTTTCAGCTCGAAACTCGTCCTCTGCGCCAACTTTTCAAGATAGGTTCTGTAAGTCGCTATCTCGTTTTCCAAAGTATTAACTCTGTCGCGTAAACGCTGAATAAGGTTTCTGAAATAGGTCACTCTCGCCGGTTCCATATAGCTTTCGGCGGCGTTGAGGTCGTTTTCGTACCTGTCGATAGTCATTGCGTCTTCGTTCTTTAAGGTGACGTTATTGACGTCGAGTTCGAACGGAAGCATATAGAATTCAAAGGTAGCCACGTTGCCGGCGTAGTCCTTTACGTAAATATAAACGTACCCTCTGTACTCTTTGCCGTCCTTGTCGTACTTAACGGTATTGTCGACCGAGCTTGTGGATATGACGTACCCGGACGGGTCGAACGCAAAGCCTCTCGTTTCGCCCTTGGTCGTAATGTATTCGCAGATTTCGATATTCTCTTCTTCCACGTACACTTTAAGGTCGATATACTGTTTTCCGCCCGAAATCACTGATATGGCTTCCGATTTCATAAATCCTATCTTCGGAACTACCGTGTCGATATTGACGGCGAATTCCTTCACGTAGGTAAGTCCCGCGTCGGAACGGGCAGTCACCGTAATGGTACAAATCTTATCGAAAACGGGGTTCCCGTCGGGCCAGTCGTGAGAAGTTATGCCCGTAGATTCGAGGTCTTTATAGGTGTAAGTGTAGTATACGTTGCTGACGTTGACGTGATCGGGGTCGGAAGCCTTGCTGACGCTTACCCGAGGATAATTTGTCCAATCGCCCGACGCTATGGTCTTCGTTTCGGTATAGTCGTCGTTGGACGCCTGTCCGGTAAGGGTGAACACGGGTACGGTCTGATCGACTTTAACTCTGAACGAAACTTCCGAATACTTGGAGCTGTCCGCTCTGCTCGTCGCTCTTATCGTAACCACCGCGTCGCGGTTTATGCCGAAACCGTCTAATCTGTCGGTAGTAAAGGTGTCGTTCGACGGGGTTTCTCTCTCGGTAGTCTTGGTGGGAGTTCTGTTTACGAGATATTCTATAACGTAAGTGTACTTGACTCCGCTGACGTTTACTTTTACGGGGTTTATTTTTATCGTTACGGGGCGGTTGGACCAGTTGGTCGCGGTGTAAGAGGACAATTCGGTGCCGCCGCCGTCGTAGCTTACTCCGTCCACCGAAAGACTTACCGAAAATTCGGGAGTCATCGTGTCTATCGCTATGTAGATTTTTTCTTTGAAAATATATTCCGAACCCGCTTTGTTGACGGCTTTGAACGAGAATGCGTTGTTAATTCCGTCGGGGAAGTAGCTTGCGTTGAAGGTCAGAGTCTTTGCGTTGTTTTCGCCCGGGGCGTAGAAAGCTTCGTTTCCGCTCGGTTCGAGATACGGATTCCACGTCTTTCCGTCGTCAATCGAATAGTAATATTTGACGAAAGTGTTGCTGCCGATTACTTTAAGAGAGATGCTCGCGGCTTCTTTCCATATATACGCCTGCATTCCGAGGGTGGGGTCGTAATATCCGCCGTCGTTCTGATTATAACTTAACGTTCCGCTTATCTTCGACGTGTCGATTTCAAAAACGTATCTCTCGCCGGAAACGCCGCCCGCGGTTCTGCCGAGTTCGTTCACGGCGTAGAAAAGGTATTCGTAAGAAGCCGTCTCTCCGTCGGTAACGTAGAGAGAAAGGTTTCTCGTAAGTTTGGTCCAGCCGTTAGCGTTGTCGCTCGTGGGGTTCTCGGTGGGGAGAGTTCCGTCCTCGCCGACAAGGAAGTAGTAATAAGTAATTAACGACCTGTCGGTATAGGTCCTCGGTACGAGGGTGATTTCGTCCTTACTGTAATACGTCCTCGTGCTTACGCCTTCTATCGTCGTCCTTTCGTTTATTCCGCTCGTCACGGAAATCATAGCCGACACGTCGGGAGTGGTTCTGTCGATAAACAGAAGTCTGTTGACGTCGCCGGGCGTGGAAGAACGGAAACTCGCTTCGTTCGTTACCGACAAAGCTATGTATCCGTAGAAAGATTTATGCGAAAAGTCGATTTCGAAAGAATAAAGGGTACTGCCTGCGATATAGCCGCCGTTTTCGCACTTTAACCACGTTCCGTTCCTTATCGCTTCGGTAAGATTAAGTCCGGGAACGTTGTTTATGAGCATATAGTAGTAGGTGTAGTCGGCTTTTTCGGCGTCGGTAAGTTCTCTTATCGTACCGGTATCGTCGCTCGTCAGACTTATCTGCACGGTAAGGTTGCTGTCCACCCACTCCGCGCTGCCCGAAACGGTATCGGTGATAAGTTCGTAATTTATGGAAATGTTAAGGGTGTTGTACGGAATGACTATCTCGTACGGAGTAGCCGAATCGGTGGAATAGGATACGCCCTTGTAGTCTTTCGCCTTGCTGACAAGGTAGAATTTCTTAATAAGTTCCCCTTTCCTGTCGGACGGAACGGTAAATTCGAGTTCTTCCCCGTCGACCGCTTCGTATTTTCCCGAAACTTCGTTATAGACGTAGTAACCGAAATGCCCTGTCTGTTCGGCGTTCGGAATAAGTTTTATCGTCGCGCCTTCGCGAACCGACGGCAACGTTATTTTATTGCTTACTACCGCGATATTTTCCGTCTTTTCTTCGGTGATGAAGTCGATGCTGTCGAGCTGTATTCTCGTCGTGTCGATATTCGCCACAAAACTTATATCCTTGTACACGCCGGAACCTGTGTAAACTCTGAAACGGTACTCCTTACTCATCTTAACCACTGTGGAGTCGGGAAGACCTATTTCCACGTTGTAGACGTAGTAACGGGAACCGTCTTCTTTGTTGACGGTGCCGCTTGCCGTTCTCGAATTCGCGCTTTCCTGCCAGATAAGTTCTCCGTTGCCGTTATAAACGGGTTTGCCTTCGCCGTCCACCGCGAAATTGAGGTCCTTTACGTACACACCGCTTACGCCGTCTTTTACGTTAAAGGTAAAGATAATTCTGCCGTTTACCCATTCCGCGCTTTTTATATAGACGTAATCGTTGCCGACGTCGCTTTCGGGGAAGATATAAGCGGAAGTCTCCACTTCGGGTTCGAGAACGTCGATTTTTATTACGTCCACTCCTACGTAGGTGTTGTCGCTTCTCTTGCCGGCGCCGTTTTTGGCGTAGATAGAAAACGCCGATTCCGCGCTCGCCGCAAGGTAGAACCTATAAACGGATTTCCCTTCTTCGTTCTCGACGTAGTTGTAATATTCTCCCTTCGCTTCGTAGGTAAGTCCCGCGATGTTGAGGGGAGAATAGAAGAACGTATATTTCGTCGTCGGCTCGGTATAGCCTATTATTTCGCCGGCGTTGTTACGTTGAATTTTCGAGTCGGTAGGTACGGTGACGTACACGGGTATGGGTGCCGCAGACCAACCGGAAGCGTTGGGCGTATAGGTAATGTCTCCCACTGCGATTTCGAAGAAGGAGTTAAGGATTTTCACCGAGTAGACCGTCACGTTACTGCGAAGTCCGGCTCCCGATTCGACGTAGAATTTATATTTTCTGTCGGAAGAAACTCCCTTGGACAAGACGTCGGTTATGCGATAATAAACGTTGTCGCCGTCGTTTACGGCAACGGTAGCCTGTTTATATTCTCCGTATTCGCCGCCGTCTATCGACACGGCGTAGAAGAACTTGGCTCCGCTGACGTTGTTGACGTAGTTTCCGTCGCGGTCTTTGTTGTAGATATTGAGATAGACCTGTCCGTTCGCGTCGGCTTCCGCCTTATATGCGCTTGCTTGCGCGTCGAAAGTCGAGGGAATTTCTTTAAGCGTTCCGCTCTTGTCGGGGTCGTCGGTAAAAGCCGTGGCGGTCGCTCCGGGCTGAACCGCGTCGATATTTACCGTAAAGTCGGCTCCGTCGTTGTAGTCGTAGACTACGCCTGCGGAAGACTGCGCGCGGAAGCGGATACCTTTCGTCGTCGTCCTTATGACGTGTACGTCGGACGGAATGAGTATGAAATTAACGCCGTCGTAGGAATAGTAATACGACACGCCGCTTATGCACGAACTTACGTCGGTGAGTTTGAACGTAACGTCTCCGCTCGCCCATTCCCTGTTCTGATAATTCCTGACCGTTCCCGTCGCGCTGTCGTAAGTCGTGGCGGAAAGGGAGAACAAAGGCGAATTCGTATCGATATTGACGCCTTCGTAACTTGCATACTTTGCGTATCTTCCTCCCACGTCGGTGACTTTGAAGTCGACTCTGCCGTTTTTCAACGTGTCGGTGACGGTAACGTAGTTATAGTTCATCGGGAGCCAACGTTTAGTATTGTCGGAAACCTCCTTGCCGTCGACGGAATAACTCAAAAGTTCGTTACCTGCGTCGAAAGCCGCTCCCTTGTCTTTCATGTACTTCGTGGTGACGTAAAAACGCAAACCTACCCCTATCCAACCGCCGTTGTAATCGACGGAAACGCCGTTTCTTAAAAACGTCGCTTTGATTTCCTCTATCCCTAAGTCGGATTCGGTAAGACTGCAATTTATTACGAGGTGCCAGAAAGTGGAATAATATTCGGTGACTACTTTGGAATTCTCGGTGTAACTGCGGCGGAAGTAGATATATACTTCGTCCTTGTTCGCCGACGTGAACACGCTCGTAAGACCCACCGTATTCGCGTCTATCTGTCTCTTATCCGATATTCTCGTCCACTCGACGTTAAGCGCGTCCAGAATTTCTTTCTTGTTTTCGTGTTTGTCGCGGGAAACGTAATATTCGAAGTTATCGCTTTCGGCATATCCGGAAATGACGAAAGTGAAGTTGGTCGTGTCGGTAACGTTGCTGCCGGAAGCAATGTCGACGTATTCGGTCTGACCGTTGACGGTAGTCTGCTTAGTGACTCTCGCGCTCCAATTTACCGCGGCTTCCGCGTCGGCTAATCCGCTTTCCGTGCCGAACCCGACGGCAACGACGACCGCCAGCACAAGCGCTGTCAATAGAATTAAAGGAATGATTTTTTTACGTGTCATAAGCATTTTTCCTACCAAAGTTTCATCGGTTTACCGGACGTACACCGATAGTTATAAATATTTTAACATATATAATTATATTGCACAATACCTAACCCGAAAAATTTTTATCTCCGATAAAGGGAAATTTTGGTTCGATTTTAGTTCAAAATCCCTTGTTTTTTCACAAAAATTCCTCTCGAAAAAACGTCGTAGCCCGTCGGAAATTAAACTTTTTGCGTAAAAAGATTTACCGAGCGCATTTGTCGTCGGGGTTTGTTCCGCGTCTGTATTTTTAGCCGTATAGGATACCGTAATTTATAATAAAGTATCCTTAAACGCATTTATCCGCAACGTTCCGCCGCAAAGACCTCGACGGAAAACCGCTCGGAAATTCCTTGCTTTTCGCACGAAAAAACCGCGGCACGTTTGCCGCGGTTTTTACCTATTTTCGTTTGCTTTCTTTTTTTTAGAAGTCGTCGTCCTCTTCGTCTTTATCTTCGTCGTCGTCGTCTTCTCCTCCGTCGTCGGGAATATCGGAAAAATCGTCGTCGTCGTAGGCTTCTTCGTCGAAGGGTTTTTCTTCTTCGTCGTCCTCTTCTTCCTCTTCCGCAAGGTCTTCCAAAGATATGTCCATATCGTCGCCGTCTTCTGCGATATCCTCTTCGGTCACGCCGTCGTCTTCGTCCCAACTGTCCGGTTCCACGTCGTCGATAGCCGAACTTTTCTCTTCGTCCGCTCTCGCCGCGGCGCACGCTTCGCACATCTTCTCGCCTTCGTTAAGGAAGTTAATCCCGCATATGGGGCAGAGTTCCGCGTCGTCCTCTTCGTCTACGTCCACGTTGCAGGATATGCCTTTCAGTTCCTGCTTGCAGATTTCGCAGAAGTCTTCGTCTTCCAAAATATAGTTAAGTTCGCATCTGGGGCATTTTTTATATTTAGCCAATTTTACGTCCTCCGTTTCAGACTTGCTACGGCTTGTCGATTTCCGTCTCGTTTCGCCGTAAAAAATATCCAAACTGCCTTATCGGTAATTTGGATATATTATATTTACTAAACGATATTTTGTAAACTGATTTTTTATAATTTTACGCTATTTTTTTCAGAACGCCGCTATGATATCGGTTTGGGTTATTATCCCGAGGATTTTTTCCTTGCCTTCCGCGGGCTTTTCTTCGTCGATTACATAGTAATACGCGTTGTCGGAAACGTTGGAATTAAAGTAGTAAAGCACGTTGCCGACTTTCTCGATGCTCGTATAGCTTTTGGAGAACTTGCCCGAGAAAATTTTGGTTTCGTTCCCTTCCACGAACTTCCACTCTTCGCCGTCTTTTTCGAGAACGGTTATTTTACGAAGAACGCTGTTGCTGTCGAGATACCAAAGAACGACGCTGTTCTCGTTTTGTTCTATTTCGAACACGGTAATGGCGCTTCCCACGTTGAGACTGCGGATAGCGTCGGTACCCTGCACTCTCGTGCCGTCGGCATTGAAGGCGTCGAGTTTCGTGGAGGCGTATCCTAAATAATAGTCGCCCGCTTTATAGAACTTCGTGTAATTGAGGTTCGTGGTGGAAGAGCTGTTCTGAGTGAAACGCTTTTCGTTATCTTTATTATAAGCGAACGTGGCTTTGTCGAACGTGGTCGCGTAGAAACCTTCTTCGGGATTTCCTTGCGCGTCGTCCTTTTTGGAGTAGAAAACCTTAACTTTATCGCCTTCGTCGATAACGGACACGATACCGAACGTGTACTTAACGTCGGTCTTGCCGAAAATTTCCGCGCTGAGGAGAGTCTTTGCTTCTCCGCCGGCGAGAGGATAAACTTTCATAGCGTAGTTGGACGTGTCGCTGTCGACGTAAACGTTGTAGTAAATGTAGTTGTCGTCCATGACGTATCCGGTAAGAATACTCTTCTCGACGGTGGTGACGTCGAACTTTTTCGAATTGAGGTCTATCGAGTAGATACCGTTATTCCTTACGTAAACCAACTTGTCGCCGACTACCTTGAAAACGGTGCTGTGGCTGTCGAACTCCGCTACGACTTCGGTTGCGGTGCCGTCCACTTTGGTACGCATGATGACTCCGTTGGAGGTTTTCGCTTTGCCGTCGCCGTCAAGGTCGGTACTCGTGGTCGCGTAATAGATATAGTCGTTCACGATATAAATTCCGCCGTAGTTGGTGTCGGTGCCGTAAACTTTCTTCGGGACGATTATCGTGGCTTCGCCGTCGGGAACGCCGTTCTTTAACGCCACTCTCGCTATCGAGCCTTTGACCACTTTGCCGAAAGTGTTGTCGGCGGATTCTCCCGCGTAGCCGTTAATGAAATAAAGGTAGTCGCCGTAAACTACGGTCATACCGCCGTTTCCGCTGACCTTACCGCCCATTTGGGTGGGGATAGCTTTTTGTTTAAGACTCTCGGTACAACCCGCAAGAATTCCCACGCTCAACGCGAGAGCCAATATCACCGTAACGGTTATAAGCAATTTCTTTTTCATACTTTCTCCAATTACAAAAATTACTGAATTATAAGCCTAATTAGTATATAACAAAAGCATACGAATTGCAATAACTTTTCGCATATTCGTATAGGAAGCGTCCGGAGCGCGTTCCTTTGCGTCGCCAAAAAAGAAAAACAAGTTAAAAACCGACTTTAATCGGAACCAATGAAAAAAGCGGATATGCTAATTTAATTTTTTTCGACTTTTGCGAAAACGTCGTCTGCCGTACTCGGTACGCCTACGCTCCGTTTCCCCGAAAAATCAACGATTTTGACCGCTCCACGCTCTTTACCGCTTTATTCCGCGAGAACGTCGTCCGTAGTAATAAAATCGACTCCCGCCGCGGCGTATTTTTTCGCGGCTTCTTTATCGTTGACGGTATAGACGTTGACGTAAACGCCCGCCTTATGCGCTTTTTTAATGAGTTTTTCCGAGATGATTTTTTCCGAAACTCCTATATTGAAATTCATTTCGCGATACAACGAGGCTTTGGTTTTGTTGGAGGTAAACAGCATAACGTCGGCGTAAGGATGCTCGGCGTAAATATAGTCTATCGGGTCTTTTTTGAACGAACAAAATACGGCGTCCGTCCACCCCGTTTTCGACGCGACGAACTTGGCAAGAGCGGTCGCCTGCTCTTTGGTCAGGTTTTGTTTTATCTCCACGACTGCCGTTTTTCGGTATCCTTTACATAACGTAAGGTAGTCCGAAAGCCTACAAATGCGATAAGATAACGTTTTGTCCGCGGCGTCGGGAGCTTTCGTAAGGTCGAGGGGCAAGTCCATAATTTCGGCGTAGGTTTTTTCCGTTATTTTTATCGACTTGTCGACGAAGGGATTTTCGTCGTGACTGCACACGTATTCGCCGTCGGCGGTGAGATACACGTCGGTTTCTATCGCCTGAAAGAAGGTTTCTTCCGCGGCGGCGCGGAAGGCTTCGTAAGTGTTTTCGAAATACTTTGCGCTGTACCCTCGGTGCGCGATATACTTCGTCCCCGACCGGGGATTGTACTTCCCGGCGTACTCCGCCCCTTCGAGATGAATATACGCGAGGAAAATCCACCCCGATATCAAAATTACCGCCAGTACGACGGTAATTATATTTATAATCGCTTTTTTTGAAAGTTTCGCCATTCTATTTTACGCTCATCGACGTAAGCGTATAGGTAATATTGTTTTCCACCATCTTGACGGGGAACTTCTTCGACGGGCTTATCGACCTTCCGGAAAGGTTATAGTCGGCGCTGTCGGGAGTGTACCAAGCGTATATCGCCGAACCCGACGGAGTGTCGGATAAGGCTACCGCCACCGCGTAGCAGTCGACTTCTTTTTCTCCCGAGGGATACGGCACGGCTAATTTCTTCACCGAGACTCTCTGCGTGGTCACGGTCTTGACCGTTCCCGTAGCGGCGTCGGCTATTTTTACCGAAGCGGGCGAAGTCGACGACAAGTCGTAGCAACGGATATAGTTGTAGATATATTCGCTGTCGGTATAACCGGTCGAACCCGTCTTTAATTTCTTTTCTTCGCCGCCGTTTACCGAATAATAGTAATATTTCCCCGAATGGTAAGTATTAGTGACGGTCACGTTCTCGCCCTCGGTGCGGGTCTTTTGCGAGGCAATCACTTCGTATTGTCTCGTAAGGAAAACGGTCTTGACGGTAATTTCTCCCATGCGGACGTCAACGGTCGTTCTTCCGTCGGCGTCGTAAGTCTTGCCGTTCAGGGTTTTGTCTTCGGGGCGGCGTTCGTTTACGACGGTCATAGTCCCCAACGTTTCTTTCGTCTTCGTGTCGGTGACGTTATAAACGAGTTCTTCTCTGTCCGCCCACGCGGGAGCAACCGTCGAACCGCCGGAACAGCCGACAAGCACCGCGCAAACCAAAATCGCAAGCGTAACCACGCCTAATATCTTTTTCATACAATCTGACCTCTTACTTAATGGTTGTGAATATTGTACTATACGCGATAAAAAAAGTCAAACGAGCAAACGGATTGCGACAAGTTCGTTTCTTTATTGAATATACGCCCCGCACCTTTCTTTTCCCCCTTTCGACGCCTCTCCGTTCCGCGAAAATCGCCTTCCTATCCGCCCTTTGCCTCGTATTCACGTTCGTTTTGCGAATTTTTATCAAAACGCAATGTCGTAAATTCGGCGTTTTCCGTAAAAATGTCGAAAAATCCGTCTCTCTCTTTCTATCATTATAAAAAATGATTCCAATTTCATCTTTTTTTTGTTATAATAGTGATTGCCATTATTTACGAATAGGCAAATCGACGAATACGGTCTTGCTCCGCCGCGGCGGCGAAGACGGGAATTTTTACCGGTCAGACGTAAATCCCCCATTCGTCGAAAACTATGTAAGGTACAGGTGAAAAAATGTTACGATTAGAAAATATAACGAAGGACTTTCAATTGACGAAAGACCAGGTGACGAACGTTCTTAAGGGTATATCGGTTCAATTCCGTTCCTGCGAGTTCGTCAGCATCCTCGGTCATTCGGGTTGCGGCAAGACCACTTTGCTCAACCTTATCGGAGGTCTCGACAAATGCACGTCGGGAGGCGTTTATCTCGACGGAACGAATACCGCTTCGTTTTCCGACGCCGACTGGAACGACTACCGCAACAGAAGAATAGGTTTCGTATTCCAAAGTTACAATCTTATCCCCCATCAGACCGTTCTCCGCAACGTGGAAATGCCCCTTATCCTGGCGGAAGTTCCCGAAGAAGAACGCAAGCGCAGAGCTTTGGAAGCCCTCGACAAAGTAGGACTTCGCGACCAGGCGAAAAAACGCCCCATGCAGATGTCGGGCGGACAGATGCAGAGAGTGGCGATAGCGAGAGCCATCGTCAACGACCCGTCCATTATTCTCGCAGACGAACCTACGGGCGCTCTCGACAGCGAATCGGGAAGACAAGTAATGAATATCCTCAAAGATATCTCCAAAGACAAGCTCGTAATAATGGTCACGCACAACGACAGTCTCGCCGAAGAATACAGCACGAGAATAATAAAAATGCGCGACGGCGTCGTAATCGACGACAGCAACGAATATGTCCTGGAAGACTGTCTTGCCGACGAAGAAAAGGAAAGGCTCGCTCTCGAAGAAGAATCCAGACGTCGCCTCGCCGAAATCGAAGCGAAGAGACCGAAGAAAAAACAAAACGCCGTCGGAAAAGCCGTCAAAGGCGTGCAAAAAGCGATGACGAAAATCATGCACTCGCTCAAACGAAAAGGCACTACTTATATGTCTTTCGGCACGGCGGTAAGACTATCCGCCAGCAACCTTAACAGTAAAAAAGGACGTTCTCTCCTCACTTCTCTTGCGGGAAGTATCGGAATAATAGGTATAATGCTCGTCCTTTGTTTAAGCAACGGCGCGCGCGGATATATCGACAAGGTGGAAGAAAACGCCCTTTCCATTTATCCTATGGCGGTAAGCACGACCAACTCGGTTGACCTTACTTCCATGGTTGAACTTTTGCAGAAAAACAACCCCAACAAAGAAAAATATCCGGACAGCGAAATAATCACGCCGAAAACGGTTTTGGGTAACGTTCTTAATTCGATAATAAATTCCGCTTTGTCGAAACCAAACGACCTTGCGCACCTTAAACAATACATTAACACGAACTTTAACGAAGACGACGGATACGTAAAGTACGACTACGGCGTTGACTTTTCGGTTTTTTGCAACTATACTAAAGACCCCGACAACTATATGCAGGTCGACCCCTTCCTCGAGGGTATGACGGCGATGCTCGAAAAAAACCCGACTCTTAAGAAAATTCTCGAAGGTTCGGGTATGCTCGATTATCTCGAAGGCGACAGCGGAATTGCTTCCATGATTTCGGTATGGGAACAGCTCCCCTCGAATACCAAACTTCTCAACTCTCAATACGACCTCATCGGCAAAAATTCCCGTTGGCCGTCGGCGTGGAACGAAGTAGTCCTCGTAGTAGACAGTCAGAACCAGGTTTACGACTTCTCGCTGTTCGCGTTAGGTCTTGCGGGAGAAGACGAAGTGGCTAAAGCCCTTAGCGGGAATTCGGAATTTTTAAGCAAAAAATTTACCATCGACGACCTTCTTTCCTTGGAATATAAAATAATGAGTAATTCCGATTACTTCGTCAAAAACGAAGACGGAACTTTCGACGATTCCGCCGTAAACTACGCTAACCACAGAAAAAAAGAATTCGTCGAAGCGCATGCGGAAACGGTAAAGGTAGTCGGAGTAATTCGTCCGAAACAAGGCGTGGATATTACCTGTATGAACGGTCTTATCGGTTATAACGAAGCTCTCACGCAGCATATGTCCGAAAGAGCCAAAAACAGCGATATATATAAAGCGCAGACGGAAAACCCGTCCGTAGCGGTGTCCGATTACGATAAATGTCTCACCGTAAACAAAATTCCCGTCGAAAAGGGCGACGAATTAAACGAAGACATGCAGGAAAAGATAAGCCGTTATCTCGGCGTCGCCGACTTCGATAATCCCTCGAAAATCTACTTCTACGCCAACTCTTTCACCGGCAAGGAGAATATAGATAAATTTATTAAACAATATAACGCCGACAACGAAGCCAACGTGGAATACACCGATATGCTCGGAACGATTACGAGGTACGTCGATACCCTTACCACTACGATAACTTACGTCCTTATAGGTTTTGCCGCGATATCTCTCGTCGTATCGAGCATAATGATTGCGATAATCATATACACTTCGGTTTTGGAACGCCGCAAAGAAATCGGCGTGCTGCGAAGTATCGGCGCACGGAAAAAGGATATCTCGACGGTGTTTATCTCCGAATCGGCTATCCTCGGCGTAATAAGCGGCGCGATAGGTATTCTGCTCGCATATATTCTGTCCCTTATCGCCGACACTATTCTTACCGCGATTTTGGGTATCCCCGACCTTGCGCAGCTTGCGTGGTGGCACCCCGTTATGATGATGCTCATAAGCGTGGCTCTGTCCATTCTTTCGGGGTTTGTTCCCGCGCGAATAGCGTCGAACAAGGACCCCGTAGAATGTCTCCGTTCCGAATGACGGCTCCAATCTTTGGGTGATTTACACGCACAAAAATATGAAAGTATAAGCACTCCGAAAGGGGTGCTTTTCTTGTAAAAACAAGGATAAATCAATTAGAATTTTTGTGCGTTTTGTCAAATTCTCGCTCGTCGTACGACGGTACGACTTCACTCGAAGTTTTACAAAAATCCCCTCGAACCTTGAAGCCTTTACACGCCGTCGCAAAAACTATATGTCTACTCCCATTCCGCTATCTTCTTTTGCGACGGCTGTTTTGTCCTTTTATACGACTTCGATAAATCGGTAATTTACGGCACAAAAAACAAAGTTAAAGATAGCACTCTTAATAGGGTGCTATCTTTTATGCGAATTTCGGCTTACGCCGAGCGAATTTACCGCTCGGCAAAGTGAAGTTCCGCCGTAGGCGGAGTGAAGTTATTGCATAGCGATAGTGAAGTTGCCTAACGGCAGTGAAGTTCAAAACCGTTGGTTTTGAGTTACGGATATAAAGATTAAGGCGGAATAGGCGTGTTTTCTATTCCGTTTTTATCCGTAAATAGGTTTTTGTATATCCCGCCCACCCACCCTAATGGGTATTTTTATCCATATCTTAATAAAGCACATTCAAGTAATTAGGTTTGTTGAGAAAGAATTAGTTTGTTAAATTCGGATAGGGGGGAACATTATGAGGAAAGGGGGTTTATCAAGGGGGCTTGGAGCGATGCCCCCTTAATTATATATTTATTTTATCCTTGTGAAAAGGAAAGCGTGTTCGGTCGAGCCGGACTTCGCAACTTGCGGCTCGTGTGTTTCTTTGTTACTTTCTTTTCACACCGAAAAGAAAGTAAGTAACTACTTCTTGTAAATAAAAAAGGATAGAACCTAATATCCTATCCTCTCTTTATCTTTTATCGACAGCTCCGAGCTTGCCTCGGAAATTCGCTCACGGCATCGCCGTGAAATTCGCTACCGCAAAGCGGTAAATTCGCTCGGCGTAAGCCGAAATTCGTTTAATTCCCGTTAGGGCTATAACCTTCGCCTACGGCGGAAATTCACTGTCGTAAAAAAACTTCGCTTACTATTCGCCTCGAAACTAGTTCGTTTCGCTTATTTCTTTTTCAAAATAATCGAAAAATCTTTCTATTATTTTCACGTCGTCATCGTTACACCGCAACTGCACGCTCAGTGTCATTTCGCCGTTCAGCGTGGTCATGGCAAGCTGCATATATGGTTTGTATTTTATAGCTCCCGTCATAAATCCGTCTGCGGGTAAATTGTCGCCCGCTTTGAAATCTTCCGCTTTAAGAAGCCCTACGTTACTCATACCGTGCAGTGGGTTGGAATAGAACTTTTTAATTAAAAATTCGCTCAAAAAGTGCGGAAAATATTTATATGCTATATCGAGTAGCGGCAGGCTGTACAGACCGAGAAACTTATCTTCCTTGTTCTTCTTCATTGCCGACTGCACGGCAGATAAAGTTTCTTCAAAATCCTTACCTTTGCCGTTTACCGTACACTGCATAAACCCGGTATGGTTGCAAAAACCCGTTTCGTCGGCGTTATTTACTATATGCCGCCTTAAATCCACCATGCACGGCACGGTTATACTGTCGCTTTCGGGGTAATTCCCTATATCGTACAACGCTCTTATATACGCCGCGAGCAAAACGTCGTTTACCGTGGCGTTATGCCGTTTCCCGTAGGCGATTATTTCCGAAGCGCGGTCTTTATCTATTTTTCGCCTTACTATTCGCGTAATATCGTCGGCTCTGTCGGGTGTCAGCGGGAAATAATGGCTATCCTTTACGCTACTTATGTTTTTGTACAGTTTTTTCGCATTTTTCTTGTCGTTTTCGTCGAATTTAGTATAAACGCTGTCGTAAGAACGGGAACCGTTTTTGATAAAGACTTCCGACGGATTATCCGTATTATAGAACTTAAACAGTAGTTTTAGGAAGTTTTTTAAGTCACCGCCGTCCATACACATGTGGTTTACCACGACTATCATAGAACAACCGCCCTTATACGGCGTGTAGAGGATTTTCATCTGAACGTTTCCGTCGTACGGCAAGGTGTCGCACAAAAACTTTTCTCTTTTCTCGTCGTCGTCTTCGTCGGAAATAATAAGTATGTCGGTCACGGCGAAATCTCTTACTTCCCAATAAGGTCTGAGCGGATTTTTTATAAACTCGCTGTGTAACACGGGTATCCCGTCGACGAGAGTTTTTACGGCGAGTTTTAGTTTTTCCGTATCGAGCGGCTCATCGTAGTACAACGCCGCGTGCATCATTCTGTTATAATAATTTCGGAACAAAAATTGCATTTTGTCCCACATTTCGGCTTTTATTCTTTTCATAAATTTTCCTTGTTCGCGTTTTCTATAAGCATTAGCTTTTCCGCCCTCGTAAGTCTTTTTATATGCCATTCCCTGCTCATCGCCGTTTCTTTATCGGCGTAAGCCTCGCTATAAACGATTTTTATCGGCGTTCTGGTTTTCGTGTACTTTGCCCCTTTGCCGGCGTTGTGCGCTTTTTCCCGTTTTATCAAATCGGTCGTCCACCCCGTGTACAGCGTGTCGTCGGAGCATTTTGCGATATATACGTAATTCATATTTCCTCTCCCGTTTTTCGTTTTAATATAATTTTTGCCGAATGTCAAACGATAACTTTAATTTTTTCGTCCGCTTGCGTAATATAAACGTAAAAATCGTCGATTTTTTCGGTAAAATTTTTCTTTTTCTCGTTGTTGATTAACAAACTTGAAATGTTCTTTCCGTTTTGTTAAAATATAGTTCGGAAACGACGCAACAAAACGCCGTCGTCGCACGTTTAATTTATGGAAAACAAACACGGGAAGAAATGAACGAAAAACGTCTTAAACGCCTGATTGCGGGCATAGCAAGCGGAGATAGAAGCTCTTTCGCTGCACTCTACGAAGAAACGAAACGCGGAGTGTACGCTTTCATCTACCCGTATTGCAACAATAAATACGACGCGGAAGACTGCGTGCAGGACGTCTATATGAAAATATTCCGCTACGCAAGCGCTTACCGTCCCGACGGAAGTCCGAAAGCCTGGATTTTGCAGATAGCGAAAAACACCGCTTTGGACGAAGCGAGAAAGAAAAAACGAACCGTGCCTTTGGAAAAAATTCCCGATCCTTACGCCTGCGGCGCGGAACCGACCGATTCGTTCGTTTTCGACACGTTGAACAAAGTCCTCGACGAAGAGGAACGCTACGTAGTAGTCGCTCACGTCTTGTGGGATTACAAACATAAAGAAATCGCCGCCGCCCTCGGTTGCCCCGTCGGCACGGTGACGTCTAAATACAAACGCTCGATAGAAAAATTAAAGAACGCGTTAAAGGAGGAACGTTTATGAAATCGTGGAAAAACCGACTGAAAAGCGAGCTTGACACACTCGCGCCGTCGACGGAGAAAGTTTGCGGCGAAACCGTTGCCAAACCTGAAAAACGACGCGGTTTCTTTGCCGAACGCAAAAATTTAGCTTACGCTTTTTCGTGCGTGGCGGCGATAGCGGTAATAGCCGTCGTCCTTTGCGTATGTCTTATTCCCGGCGTTTCCGACGTTCCTTCCGTCGACAAATCGGCTTGTTTTGCCGTGGAAATCAATCCTAAAGCCGTATTTGCCGCCGATTCCGAGGGCAAAACCGAAAGTATCGTTTCTCTTAACGGCGACGCCGACGTTCTTCTCGGCGATGGGCAGGATTCGTTGCGTTCCCGCCTTTTAGGAAAACCTATTAACGAAGCTATCGTTACTTATATCGACGAAGCGGCGAAATTAGGATTTATTGACCCCGATATACTATCCGCAATAAAAATAAGCGCGAGCGACGACAAATCCGATTCTCTTTCTTTCGTAAAAGCCGACGCGGAAAACTATTTTAAGTCGAAAGGGTTCGCAACCTTAGTCGCGGACGATAAAATTACCGCGACGGAAATGTTGTCTTTGTGCGGAAAAAAAGAAGGCGACCTCTATTCTTTCCTTCGTTCCGCCCCCTATCTTTACGCCGAACGCGCGGCGGAGAACGCGTCCGACATCGCCGCCTTGTACAAAACCGACGTCGTGTACGGACAAATAAAAACTCTTCTTTCCGAAGCGGTCCGTTCCCTCGACGAAATATCCGATATTCTGGCGGAAATGTCCGACCTTAACGAAAAAATAAAGGACAGCGAAAAAAATCCTCTCGCCTCTTCTCTTTTCCTTATGTTCAGCCGCGACTACTGGACGTTGAAAAACACGAATCAGGAAATCACCGACGCGGACTTCCTTGCCCTGGTGACGAAAACGGATAGCCTGAACGCCCGTTACGAAACTTTGTGCGGACAAAAAATCTCTTCGGAAGCCGAGCTTAAAAGCGTAAAATTCTGTCTCGAAACCGCTATGTCGGCTCTTCCTGTCGACACGCTGAAAAAACTCGCCGAATTTGTCTCCGACTCCGACTTCGACTATTATTTCGATAAAGTAATCAATATATTAGAGAAGACCGCTTTGAAAAATTACGCCGAAAAGATAGCGGAATTTACGAAATCTCCCGAGGACGCAAATTCTTTCCTCGAAAAAGTTTCTTCCGTATACTCTTCGGTGCGAGCTGCGAGACTAAACGGCGCCTCTTCCGCATACGACGTGCCGCGCAAAGCTCTGTCGGACGAAGACTACGCCGAAGCCATAAATCAAATTCTCGCCGAATACGGCTCTTTGTCCTCTTTCTTCGATTCGAAAAAATAATTTTTCTTGTTCGCAACAAAAGACGCTCCTCATACGTTTATTAAGTGAAAACAAAAATCTTTTCTTGCCGGGAGGTTATGCTATGAAAAAGAAACTTTTAATAATAACTTTGATACTTACGGTATGCGTTGCTCTCGTCGCCGCAGCAGGCTGTACGAAAAAGAACGAACGCACCTCCGACTCTTACGTCAGACTGGATATCAACCCCGCCGTAGAACTAATAGTCGACGCCGACGACAAAGTCGTATCCGTCTACGGAGCAAACTCCGACGGAACGGTTCTTTTATACGGCGAAGCCGAAGGTTTTGTCGGTAAAGACGTAGAGAGCGTCGTAAATTCCATTACCGAATCCGCCGTTAAATTAGGATATCTCGACGAAAACAACAAGGTCGTGCAGTACACGGTATCCTCCCCCGACGGCGAGAAAGTCGAAAAGAACCTTACGAACAAAATCACCGCAAAAATTACCGCTTCCGCCGCTTCCTGCGGTATTACCGTCACGACGGACGGTTCGGGTTCTTACTCTCTTCTCCGCAAGTTTAACGCCTTTAAGGAAGAACACCCCGATAACGCCGCTGTTCAGAATATGAGCGTGGCTCAATTCCGCCTTGCGCTCTCCGCTTCGGAATCGGGCGAAATAACTTTAGAAGCCGCCGTCACAATGAACGACAAAGACCTTGTGGAAACCCTTAAAAAAGCCGCCGATAAAGCAGTAGACTACGCTACCGCCGAATACAAAGCTCTGAAAGCGGCTGCCGACGCGGCGTACGAAAGCGCTACCGCGGCTGCCCTCGACGGAATATACGCGGCGTATTATTCTTCCCCGAAAGTCATGAGCAACCACCCGAACACTTGGTACTACGGCAGCGTATATCAGATGTACGCGACAGCCTATCACGGACTCGACGCAATAAATTACGTCCTCGCCGCCAAACGGCAAATAAGTTCGGTTGCTCTTAGCGAAGACGCGATAAAAGCCGTCGCAAAAGCTCTCGGTCTTAACGAATCCGACGTCGATTTGCTTAAAGACGCCGACGGCAACATAACCCTCGACAGCATATACGCTTACGCCGACAAGACTTTCAAAAACTCCGATATGCACGCCGACATCGAAGCTACCAAAAAAGCTCTCGACGACGCACTTTCGGCAGCCGAAAAAGACTTTACGGATACCAAAAACGCAATTATGGAAAAATACGGACCGCAAATCAACGCCATTTACGTATCTGCGAAAGCCTATGCTGACGCAATGAAAACATCTATCGAAGCGTTCGGCGCGTTCGTTCCGCAAAGCGTAAAAGACCTTATGACGGAAGTGCAATCCGCAGCTACCGAATTAAAGAATACTTTGACTAAAAAAGACCTTTCCGCAGAAGACATCGCAGCCCTCTCCGCCAAGTTCAAAACCAAAGCGAACGACACTCTCGAACGCATAAAAGCCGACTTAACCGAGGAAGAACTCGCCGAAGTCGAAGCTCTCCGCGCGAAAGCGGAAGCCACTTTGACGAAAGCCAAAGCGGAATACGACGACGCCTGCGCCAAAGCGGAAGAAGCGGCTCGTAAAGCTATCGAAAAGATAAGAAACGACCGCGTGCAACCCATCGATAACGCCAAATCCGCAGGATAAACTTCTGCGTAAAACTTAACTCTCATTTATAAAAGTAACGCCCGACTTTTCGTCGGGCGTTACTTTTTTATTTCGTCGAATAATTCTGCAAATATTCGTCTATATATTTCCACACTTCCGTATCGTAATTTTTCATTATGCTGTAATTATCGGGATTAAATCCGTGTATCCCGCCCGAAATCGTCCTCAAAACACAGTTCTCATAGACTTCGGCGGCTCGCTCGGAATACGAAATCGGCACCGTCGTGTCGCGCGTTCCGTGAATAATGACTACGGGCTTTTTGAAGTTCCCTATATGGGCGAAAACGTCGAAATCTTTAAGAGTGTCGAAATACCCTTTGCCTACGGGCAGAAAATCTTCCGTCCCTTCCGCCACGTCGTAATCGTTCACTTGGTCGGCAACGTTGAACGCGGGATACATAAGGATAAGCCCGGCAATATCGTCGTTTCTGTCGTTAGCTACGAGCGCCGACACAAGTCCGCCCTGACTCGTTCCGCAAAGAAAAATCTTTTCGCTTTTTACGTCGTTACGCCCACGGAAATGGTCAATAACGGCGTTAAGGTCGTCCTTTTCGGTAAATATCGTCATATCTTTCATATCCCCGTCGCTCTTGCTCGAAAATCCGCCGCCGCAAAAATCGAACGTGTACGCCATAAACCCCCTTTCGGCAAAACCCGCCGCATAGGCTTTCAAGGCTCTCCCTTTCATAAACGCGCTGTGCGACAAAATTACCAACGGATAACTATCTTTTTTCTCCGACGGAACGTACAACTCGCCGTAAATTTTCGCGTCGCCTTTCATAACTTCACACTTAACGACGACGTAACTATCGGTAGTTTCGATAACTTCCGCTTCGTCGCCTTTCTTTTCGCAACCGCAGAACACCGCCGCAAAAATCGCCGCAAAAACCAAAATTAAAATAAACGTTTTCTTTTTCATACGCAAAACCCGACTATATGTTTATTAGTATAAGTTACCTTTCGCTTGATTACAGCTATGACATAACGTTTGCAGATTGTCGTAAGTACTCTTCCCGCCTTTCGATATAGGCTTAATATGGTCTATCTCCAAATCCTTATATATGCCGCGTCTTCCGCAAAAACGACATCGATAACCGTCTCGTTGATAAATTGATAAACGTATTTTATTTGAAACTTTTCCCCTTTCTACCCTACACAAAGAATCCCATATTTCTTTATCCTTATAAAAATTTCTGTTTTTATCGTTAAATCTTTTAATAAACGTTTTGACTTGTTCTTCGTTAAATACTTCCGACTTCCTGTCAAAGATTTTACCGCTTAAATCACTTCTATATAAGACGATTCTTGCCGAAAAATTTATTTCAGGACTCAATTTTTTCCGCTCGAACAAATCTCTTTCGCATCTCAATAACCGTTGCATATTGTATCCCTTCGTCGACTGCAAAAAATCACCGAATTTTTGTATATCTTTAACTTTTTTGCTATATTCTTCGTATTGCTTTCTATTGCTTGCCGCATTTTTTATTTGTTTGGATATTTCGTTCTGCTTGTGTTGTAACTCGTATATCAAATAATCGGCACATGATATATTACTATATATTTTTTCATTGTCATACGTATAATTTTCTGCAAAATTTATTACGTCAAGAAAGCGGAATTGCCTATTTAGTTCCATCAATGATTTTATCGCCACGCTGTTTTTTGCGACGAATAATTTCTCTCTTCTTATTTTATAATAAGAAAATACGATTAAACCGATTAAAAATAAGATAAAAACTATTACGCTAATCACAATATAAATCATAATACTTTCATTCCCGATAATCTATATCATTGCAAACAAAAACCCTTGCTCGCAAATTTTCTTATATTTATTATATCACAATTACCAAATTATCGTTATACTGAAAACCCTGTTTGCGTTTTTGTGCTTCCTATCTGCCCGTTCGAGCCTCTGTAATACGCTTATATGTGAAAAAAGCACTGAATACAGTGCTTTTTCAACTACTTTGGTGGGAACAACAGGGCTCCCTCGCACCAAAGACCTTCGTCTTTGCGACAGGACGGGGCAGTATGACACCACACTGTGGTGTCAACTACGGAAGCATTTTCCGTATGCGTTTTTTGTGCTTCCTATCTGCCCGTTCGAGCCTCTGTAATACGCTTTTATATGTGAAAAAAGCACTGAAAACAGTGCTTTTTCTTACTTTGGTGGAGAGCCTGCCAAAATGGTCGAACCTGAATCAAAAGAAGAAGATGATTTTGCCCGTTCTATCTGCTGTTCTTCTCTTAAAGTTTGCTCTTTATTGACTTTGAGATGTTCGGGGCTATCGG
>Ga0256404_1000593_pt1 | contig 93907 bp, 79 predicted proteins | sample RumenRJG_01DNA_FD_185990 | JGI IMG/M metagenome (GOLD analysis project Ga0256404, IMG submission 185990) | Bovine rumen microbial communities from Lethbridge, Alberta, Canada - RJG_01 | ecosystem: Host-associated > Mammals > Digestive system > Stomach > Rumen | place: Canada: Alberta | collected... | reverse complement strand
CCAAAGCTCCAAGGAAGGAATCCGGATTGTTATTGAACTGAAGAAGGGTGCCGATGTACAGGCAGTGAAAAATCTGCTCTTCAAGAAAACACGGCTGCAGGATACGTACGGCGTGAACATGCTGGCCGTTTCGGATGGCCGTCCGGAAACGCTGAGCCTGAAGGCGATTCTGGAACATCACATCGACTTTCAGTTTGAGATTGCAACAAAGAAATACCAGAACCTTCTCGAGGCGGAGAATAAAAAGAGAGAAATTCAGGAAGGCCTGATTCGTGCCTGCGATGTCATTGACCTTATTATTGAGATTCTGCGCGGATCCCGTGACCGGGAGATGGCGAAAAAGTGTCTGGTCTATGGCATTACGGATGGCATTAAGTTCAAAACGAAGAAATCCCAGGCGCAGGCAGCCCGGCTTAACTTTACACAATCGCAGGCGGATGCCATTCTGGAGATGCGTCTGTACAAGCTGATCGGCCTGGAAATAGATGCCCTGATGAACGAGCATGAGAAGACACTGGCCAACATTGCCCGTTATCGCGACATACTGGATAATTATGATTCGATGGCGCAGGTAATTGTGGAGGAGCTGAAGGAATATAAGAAGGAGTTTGCGGTTCCCCGCAAGACGCAGGTTACCGATGAGGATGATATTATCATTGAAGAGAAACAGCCGGAGGATTTTCCGGTCGTATTCCTGATGGACCGCTTTGGCTATGCACGCACCGTGGACGAGTCCGTCTATGAAAAGAATCAGGAAGCTGCCGACAGTGAGAATATCTATGTGATCCATGCCATGAATTCGGAAAAGCTGTGCGTATTTACGGACAGCGGGCAGCAGCATCTTCTGAAACTTTCGGATGTCCCCTACGGAAAATTCCGTGACAAGGGAACGCCGATCGATAATCTGTGCAATTACGACAGCAAGAAAGAAACCTTTATTCAGGTGTTCGCCCTGAAGCAGATCCTGGATACGGAACTTCTGTTCGTGACGAAGACAGGTATGGCGAAGCGGGTAAGCGGCAGCGACTTTGACGTCAGCCGCCGCACCATTCAGTCAACCAGACTGGCCGATGGAGATGAAATTGTATTTATCCGTATGGCCGATGAAAAGGATCAGATTGTTCTGCGGACGAAAATGAGTTATCTGCTCCGGCTGAAAGTGACGGATATTCCGGTACAGAAAAAGGCGGCTGCCGGGGTCCATGCCATCCGCCTGGGCGACAGCGATGAGGTAGAAGAGTGTTATCTTCTGACCGGCGGTACAGATTTGGGGACCGGAACGGATCCTGCCTCAGAAATCGAAATGAATGGGAAGAAAGTTGCGCTGAACCGGCTCCGCATTGCCGGAAGAGGAACCAGAGGAACAAAACGCTGACACAGATGGCGGATATAGATAAATTTATATTGAACTTTTTTTGTCCGGATGATATGATGACAGCGTAAATAGTAAACCTTGGAAGAACGGCCGGAAGGCCGTTCTTCTTTGCTGTATGCGCCGGGATAAAGCGGGCACAGTACAGCATCGTTTTCCGGGAGGAAGGCGGAAGGACAGATTATAAGTACAGGAGAGGTCTGCGGATGTCAAAAAGAGAAACATATGAAAGCAGAGCCGGGGCATTGATCACGCCCATCATCGAAAAATATCATTTCGAGCTGGTGGATGTGGAGTACGTGAAGGAAGGCGGCACCTGGTACCTTCGGGCGTACATTGACAAGCCCGGCGGGATTACGGTAGATGACTGCGAGACAGTAAGCCGTGAATTTTCAGATCGGCTGGACGAGGAGGATTTCATCGAGGATTCCTACGTGATGGAGGTAAGTTCTCCCGGGCTGGGCAGACCTTTGAAAAAAGACAGGGATTATGCACGGTGCCTCGGAAAGGAAGTTGAACTGAAAACCTACAAGCCGGTCGAAAAGGAAAAAGAATTTACAGGAACGCTGAAAGCGTACGATGAGGACAAGGTGACCATTATTCTGGAAGATAACAGAGAAATGACATTGAACAGGAAAGATCTGGCGCTCATCCGGGAAGCGGTGGATTTTTAACTAAGGAGGGACATCAAAAAATGAATAGCGAGTTACTTGAGGCTCTGGATCTGCTGGAGAAAGAGAAGAATATTCCAAAGGAAGCTCTTCTTGACGCCATAAAGCAGAGCTTGCTTCAGGCATGCAAAAACAATTACGGAGAAGATCCGGACAATGTGGTTGTAAACATTGATCCGGAAACATGTGATTTTGAGGTGTATGCACGGAAAACGGTTGTTGAGCAGGTGGAGGACAGCTTAAAGGAAATCTCCCTGGCGGATGCCAGAGCGATTGATCCGTCCTATCAGCTGGGCGATGTTGTGAGAAAGCCGATCAACTCAAAACAGTTCGGACGTATTGCAACCATGAATGCCAAGAACGTTATTCTTCAGAAAATCCGTGAGGAAGAAAGAAAATCCCTCTACGACGAGTATGTTGAAAAAGAGCACCAGGTGGTTACCGGCGTTGTCCAGCGCTATGTCGGACGCAATGTCAGCGTAAACCTCGGACACTGCGATGCCATGCTGATGGAAAATGAAATGATCCATACGACGGTGAAGGGACCGGACGGCAGGGAAACGGTTCAGGTTGAAAAGTTCGAGATGACCCAGCGCATCAAGGTATACGTGCTCGAGGTAAAGAATGCTACTAAGGGACCGAGAATTCTGGTATCCAGAACTCATCCGGACCTGGTGCGCCGGCTGTTTGAGAATGAAGTTCCGGAGGTTCGCGACGGTACGGTTGAAATCCGCGCAATCGCCCGTGAAGCGGGGAGCCGTACAAAAATGGCGGTTTACTCCAATAATCCGAATGCGGATCCGGTCGGTTCCTGCGTAGGTGTGAATGGTTCCCGTGTCAATGCGGTTGTTGCTGAACTGGGCGGCGAGAAGGTTGACATCATCAACTGGGATGAAAACCCGGCCCTTCTTATTGAGAATGCGCTCAGCCCGGCCAAGGTCATTTATGTCATGGCTGACCCGGATGAGAAGACGGCGGAAGTTGTCGTGCCGGATTACCAGCTGTCCCTGGCGATCGGCAAGGAAGGCCAGAACGTACGCCTGGCTGCCCGTCTGACCGGATTCAAGATCGATATTAAAAACGAAACACAGGCCCGTGAATCCGGAGAACTCCTCGACTATGAAGATGACTATTATGATGAGGACGAGGAAGAGTATGATGATGAAAATGAGACCGGTGCAGATGAATACGAATCGGGAGATGGAGATGAATTTGCCGGAGATGATGCGGACACGGAGAAGGAGACAGTTTCTGAGGATAGCACAGAACCGGAACAGGACAGTGAAATGGTTACGGACGGCGCAGCCCGGGATTGAACCGGTGATCTAACATGGCAAAAGTAAAAAAAGTACCACTTCGAAAGTGTGCCGGATGCCAGCAGATGAAAGAAAAAAAGGATCTGATCCGTGTGATCCGTACTCCCGAAGGGGAAATTGAGATGGACACAACCGGAAGAAGGAACGGCAGGGGTGTGTATCTTTGCCCCTCGATGGACTGCCTGAACAGAGCCAGAAAGGCAAGGGCGCTGGAGCGGTCTCTGGGTACATCCGTGTCTGCTGAAATTTATGGTGCACTGGAAGAGGAGATTAAAAATATTGAAGAACAGTAAGGTTTACTCTATGCTTTCCATTGCCAGGAAGGCAGGTAAAGTCAGGAGCGGTGAATTTTCAACGGAGAAATCTGTAAAAACAGGGAGAAGCTTTCTGGTGGTAATTGCCGGGGATGCTTCCGATAATACGAAAAAGAAATTTGCCGATATGTGTTCTTACTACGAAGTACCCTGTGTACAGTACGGAAATAAAGAAGATCTGGGAAGATGCATCGGATGCCAGGTCCGTACCAGTATATCCGTAGAAGACGAGGGGCTGGCGGGGAGTGTCCGTAAAGCTGCGCAGAGCGAAGCGGACCTGAGCCGGCAATGTGAGTGAGCGAATCAGGAAGGAATTTTGTAAATATGGCAAACGAACCAGAAAATAGAAATGAACAGAACGGGGAAGCTGTGAAGCCCAAAAAGAAAAATATCATTCGTCTTTTCAGGCCTCAGAATTCAAAGACCGGTGCTGTAAAGACACAGCGTCCGGGTGCTGAGCACCATCGTCCGCGTCCCGAAGGAGCACGTCCGGTAAGGAGGCGTCCGGCGGGAAACGGATCCGTGCAGGAACATGCTGCGGAAGAAACCAGAAAAACGGTACGTCCGGAGGTTTCCGCTTCTGCGGCAGCGGCGGAAACGGAAAAGGCGGCAAAGCAGATACAGAAGGCTGTTCTTTCTTCTGAAAAAGTTCAGGAAGCGGCTGCAGTTAAAGAAGGTACAGCAGCGGTAAAGAAGGAAGAGACAGCAGCGGTAAAGAAAGAAGAGGCAGCCGGAGCAAAAGCACCGGCAGGAAGCGGTGTGAAGCCGGTCACTGAAAAAGTGTCTGCCGAAAAAGCAGCTCCGGCGGAAAAACCTGCGGTGCAGAAGGGAACACCGGAAAAGATTTCGGCGGAAAAAACCGTTCCTGCGGGAAAAGCAGCAGAGGAAAAGCCGGCTGCGGCAGAAAAAGCGGCAGCGGACAAAAAAGCCGCTTCGGCAGGAAAGATTGCTGATGAAGGAAAAGAAAGCCTGGTAAAGGCAGGCACGGAAAAGGAAAGTTTCGCAAAAGAAAATCCGGCAAAGGAAGCGTCATCGGAAAAAACGGCTTCCCAGCCGGTACCATCGGCACAGAAGAGCGCCTTTGCGGCGAAAAATGCGGAGACATCAGAGTCCTTTGACCGCAGTCAGAGAACCGATCGGAATACAGAAAACAGAAATTATGGCGACCGCAGTGCTTCGGCAGCAGGAACACGCCGCGATGCAGGTGCAGGAACCGGAAGAGGTCAGGCAAGAAGAACCGGACAGCGTACCGGTGACAGCGCACGTCAGGGTGTTCGTCCGGGTCAGGGAAGATATGAAAACCAGAGCCGGCCGGGCGGAGGCTATCAGAACCGTTCCTCTCAGGGCGGCAGCAGCTATCAGGGAAACCGCTCCGGACAGAATTCCGGACGCACCTATACGGACAGAAACGGACAGGGAAGCGGACGCAGTTACGGCGATCGCAGCACAAGCTTTGGAACGCGTACGGAAGGATCCGGAAATGGCTTCAGACACGGCGATTCACAGGGGCAGAACCGCTATCAGGGCGGTTCAAATGACCGCAGAAACGCAGCAGGGAAGCCTTCGGTCCGCGGAAGTGCGGCTGCAGCCGACAAACCGATGGAAAAAGAGGGACGTTACCGTAATGACCGCGGCCATGTCAATGACCGGAAGCGCAATGACCGTACCGATAAGTTTGACCGCATGGAGCGTAACGGGCAGCAGAACATTACCCGCAGCAATAAGAATAGCCATAAGAAGCCGCAGCCGGCAGCCCCGAAGGTACAGCCGGAGGCAGAAAAAATCAAGAGCATTATCATTCCGGAATCTCTGACGCTGAAGGAACTGGCGGACAAGATGAAGGTTCAGCCGGCACAGATTATCAAAAAACTGTTTATGCAGGGCAAGATGTTCACCATCAACGACGAGATCGATTTTGAGACGGCGGAGGAGATTGCCATTGATTACGATATTCTCTGTGAGAAGGAAGTAAAGGTTGCTGCAACCGAAGAGCTTCTGAAGGATATCGAGGACGATCCGAAGGATCTGAAACCGCGTCCTCCGGTTGTCTGCGTGATGGGCCATGTCGATCACGGCAAGACTTCCCTTCTGGATGCTATCCGTCATACACATGTAACCGACCGTGAGAGCGGCGGTATTACACAGGCAATCGGTGCCTCGGTCGTCAGGGTCGGCGATCGTACGATTACATTCCTGGATACCCCGGGGCATGAGGCATTTACCGCCATGCGTATGCGCGGTGCCAACAGCACCGATATCGCAGTCCTTGTCGTAGCGGCAGACGACGGTGTCATGCCGCAGACCGTGGAAGCCATCAACCATGCCAAGGCAGCCAATATTGAGATCATTGTTGCCATCAACAAGATCGACAAACCGGGCGCCAATGTGGAACGTGTGAAACAGGAGCTTTCCGAGTATGAACTGATTCCTGAGGAGTGGGGCGGCAGTACCGTATTCTGCGAGGTATCTGCGAAAACCGGACAGGGTATTGACAACCTTCTGGATATGATCCTTTTGACAGCGGACGTTATGGAGCTGAGTGCGAACCCGGACCGCCGTGCAAGAGGTCTTGTGATCGAGGCAAAGCTGGATAAAGGAAGCGGTCCGGTAGCTACTGTTCTGATTCAGAAGGGTACGCTGCATACGGGAGATCCGGTGGCAGCCGGACAGTTCTTCGGCAAGGTCCGTCTGATGAGCGATGACAAGCACAGAACGGTTAAGGAAGCCGGCCCGTCCATGCCGGTAGAAATTGTCGGTCTGAACGGTGTTCCGAATGCCGGTGAAATCATTGTGTCCCCGGAAAGCGAGAAGGATGCGAGAAACTTTGCGCAGACCTTTATCACGGAAAATAAGGAACGCCTGATTGCCGATACCCGCAAGAAGATGTCGCTGGACGATCTTTTCAGTGAAATTAAGGAAGGTGAACTGAAGGAACTGAACCTGATTATCAAAGCCGATGTACAGGGGTCGGTGGAAGCTTTGAAGCAGAGCCTTCTGAAACTGTCCAATGACGAAGTCGTGGTGAAGGTAATACACAGCGGTGTCGGTGCCATCAACGAATCGGATGTGGTTCTGGCATCCGCATCCAACGCGGTTATCCTCGGCTTCAACGTTCGTCCGGATGGCATTGCTAAATCAACGGCAGAACACGAGGGTGTTGACATCCATCTTTACAAGGTAATCTACGATGCGATCAATGACGTTGAGAGAGCCATGAAGGGTATGCTGGAGCCTGTTTATGAGGAGAAGGTCATCGGGCATGCGGAAATCCGCCAGATTTTCAAGGCATCCGGCGTTGGCAGCATTGCCGGTTCTTATGTTCTGGATGGAACCATCGAGCGTGGCTGCAAGGCGCGGATCACCCGCGGCAAGGATCAGATCTTTGAAGGGAATGTTGCTTCTCTGAAGCGCTTCAAGGACGATGTTAAGATTGTCAAGGCCGGTTATGAATGCGGTGTTGTATTTGACGGCTTTGACGCCATTCAGGAAGGCGATACCATCGAAGCTTACAAGATGGTTGAAGTGCCGAGACAGTAAGGTATTTGTGCCTCTGCCTGAGTTTTTTAAGAGCCGCCGCCCGGTTATTCATCCGGACGGCGGATATTTGGAGGGGAACAGATTTTGAGAAAAAACAGTATTAAAAATATACGGATCAATGAGGAAGTACAAAGAGAGCTTTCAAACATTATCCAACATGAAATCAAGGATCCGCGTATCGCGCCCATGACCAGCGTTACCGGCTGTGAAGTAGCCACGGATCTGAAAACATGCAAGGTCTGGATCAGTGTATACGGAGATGAGGAAGCACGCAGGAACACCATGGCCGGGCTGAAAAGTGCGGAAGGGTTTATTCGCCGTGAGCTTGCCCGCACGGTCAATCTTCGCAACACTCCCCTGCTCCGCTTTATCGAAGATGATTCCATCGAATATGGTGTTCATATGACGCATCTGATCGATGAGATTGTCCGCGACGATGAGCAGAAGGAAAAGGAAACAAATCCGGAGGACGCACAGGAAGACACTTCCGAAGGGCCGGACATTGCGGAGGATGGAGGAGAGGATTCGCTGACGGAACAGGACAATCAGGAGGATACAGATGCTGAATCTTGATATGCTACTTTCCGAAGTTTCCTCCGTTGGCATTTCGGGCCATATTCGTCCGGACGGCGACTGCATCGGTTCCTGCCTGGGAATGTATCTGTTTATTCAAAAATATTATCCTTCCGTGGAGACAGACATTTATCTGGAAGAAATACCTGAGAAATATCGTTTTCTGAAGGGATCCGATAAAATCATCAGCGCCGGCAGCCGGGATAAGAAGTATGATCTGTTTATCTGTCTGGACTGCGGCGATCCCGGACGGCTTGGAGCGAATGCGGTATTTACGGACACGGCAGAAAAGACCGCCTGCATCGATCATCATATAACCAACAATGCATTCGCCATGTACAACCAGATTGTACCGGAAGCCAGCTCCACCTCGGAACTGGTTGCAGATTTAATCGGGACGGACCGGATTGATTATGATATGGCGCAGGCACTGTATCTGGGGATGGTTCATGATACGGGGGTTTTTCAGTACTCCTGTACCAGCAGCCACACAATGGCGCTGGCCGGAGCGCTCATGGATAAGGGCATCCCGTTCAGCCGTATTGTAGCGGATACTTTTTTTATGAAGACTTTCGCCCAGCAAAAAGCTTTCGGCCGGGCAGCCGGTAAGGCGCAGCTGGTCATGAACGGGAGTGTCATTCTCAGTTCAATTACCATGAAGGACAGGAGAGATTGCGGCGCTGCAGTCAGCGATCTGGACGGAATTTCCGCTCAGCTTCGGGATACCGAAGGTGTTCATTTGTCCATTTTTATCTACGAGCTGGCACCGGAGGACTTCAAGGTTTCGATGCGCTCCGACGATACCGTGGATGTATCGGTGATTGCTTCCTGTTTTGGGGGAGGCGGGCATAAAAAGGCAGCCGGGTGCGATGTTGCCGGCACAGAGAGCGAAGTGTTTGAAAAACTTCTGGAGCAGGTGAAAGCGCAGACAGACGGGGAGTCATGACAGAATGATATCCGGTGTAATCAATGTATATAAAGAAAAGGGAATTACAAGCTTCGGCGTGATCGCCCGCCTGCGCGGCATCCTCGGAGTGCGCAGGATGGGGCACACCGGAACGCTGGATCCGGATGCGTGCGGTGTCCTGCCGGTCTGTATCGGAGGTGCGACAAAGCTGGCCGGCATACTGACCGGCGAAGATAAAACCTATCGCACCCGGATGCATCTTGGGATTACCACGGATACGCAGGATATCGGCGGAAAAGTTCTGTCCGAAAAACCGGTAGAGTCTTCTGCAGAAGAGGTCCGGAGGGCGGTCCTTTCTTTCGTCAGAGTTTATGACCAGCTTCCGCCTATGTACTCGGCATTGAAGGTGAATGGGCAGAAACTGTGCGACCTTGCCAGAAAAGGGAAAACGGTGGAGCGAAAAGCACGCCCGGTTACGATCTATTCGATTGAAATTGAAAAATTGGAGCTTCCGCTGGTTTCCATGATGATATCCTGTTCCCGGGGAACCTACATCCGGACATTATGTCAGGATATCGGCGACCTCCTTGGCTGCGGTGCCTGCATGGAAAGTCTGGAACGGACGCGAACCGGACCGTTTATAAAAGAAGAATCTCATACTTTATCTCAGATTGAACAGAGTGTCCGTGACGGAAAACTGGGAGACATTCTGATCCCGGCGGACAGCTTTTTCCCGGATGTTCCCAGGGCAGGTGTTCCGGAGGAGGATCAGGTTTTACTTCGGAACGGAAATCCGCTGCCGGTACGGGATATTCTTCCGCTGCCGGGGGAGAATGGGTACGAGCAGGATTCGCTTCCAGATGAAATTCGCCTGTATACGGCGCAGGGGCAATTTGCCGCTGTCTATACTTATAAAAAGGATAAAGGCCTGTACTGGCCGGAGAAAATGTTTATATGATCTATTTTCACGGAACCACGGATTTCCGGCTGGACGGGAAATCCGCAGTCACACTGGGTAAGTTTGACGGGGTACACAGAGGACATCAAAAACTGATGCTGAAAATTCTGGATAAAAAGCACGAGGGACTTCTCAGCACAGTATTTGCTATCAATGGCAGAGAAAAATATCTTATCCTGACACGGGAAGAACAGAGAGAGCTCCTGGAAAATATGGGGGCAGACGTTCTGATCGACTGTCCGTTTGTTCCGGAGATCTATACGATGACACCGGAAGAATTTGTTCAGGGGATTCTGATTAACCGTCTGCATGCCGCCTACATTGCGGTAGGAACAGACTTCCATTTCGGGCATAACCGTGCAGGCAGCGCGCAGTTTCTGAAGGAAAATGAGGAACGGTTTGGTTTTCAGGTTGACATTGTTGAGAAGGAGAAATACCGCGGACGTGAAATCAGCAGTACCTACATCCGTGAAATTCTGGAGACAGCCGATATGGAGACGGCTGCAAAACTTCTGGGACGGCCTTTTTACGTGAGCGGTACGGTTGTGCACGGCCGTCACATTGGTACCGGCATGGGAATGCCGACCGCTAATCTGGCACCAACCCCGGAAAAGCTTCTGCCGCCCGATGGTGTATATTTTTCCGATGTCCTGGCGGAGGGAAATATTTACCATGGATTTACCAATGTCGGCTATAAGCCGACCGTCAACGGAAAATTCCGGGGCGTTGAAACGTATATTGATGCGGCAAACCTGAATCTATACGGGAAAAGGATTAAGGTCGCCCTGCGGCATTTTGAACGTCCGGAGATAAAATTTAACAGCATTGAACAACTGAAAGAGCAGATACAGAAAGATATTTCTCTGGGGAGGGAATATTTCGGTGAATAAGGGACTTTGGGCAGTCAGCCTTCTGCTGATTCTGCTTGGTCTTATCTGTATTGCAGCTGCAGTGGCTTTATCGGCATACCGAAAAGGCAGGGAGAGACTTTCCGCGAGCGTCACAGCGAAGGTTGTTGATCTGGTCCTGCGAAAGAATGAAAAGCCGGAAGGGGAGAAGCCCTACAGCAATGTCTGGCACCCTGTATTTGAATTTTATGCAGACGGGGTGCTTTATAAGGTAATCTGTCCAAAGGGATGGATGCCGAGCCGATACGAGATCGGCGATGACGTAAAATTAAAATATGATCCTGAAAATCCGACGGTGTATCATGTGGAAGAAAAAGACAGACATCAGGACATGCCGGTTTATCTTGAAATTACAGGGGCTGCGCTGATTGCGGCGGGGATTATGTTTTTCATCTGTTTTGCATCAACAAGAAACTGAGGGATGTTATTTATTGTTGACGCGGAAATTTTCTTATGATATAGTGTTGCAGTGTGAGTCCGCTGCTCAGGAGCCTGGATCACTCCGACCGCTCCCCGGCTGACGGCGAAATATAAAGTTTTCTATGGAGGAAAAGAACATGATTTCAAAAGAAAAGAAGCAGGAACTTATTCAGAAATACGGAAGAAAAGAAGGAGATACCGGATCACCGGAAGTTCAGGTTGCCATCCTTACCGAGAGAATTGCTGAGCTTACCGCACATCTGCAGGCTAATCCGAAGGATCATCATTCCAGAAGAGGCCTTTTGAAGATGGTTGGTCAGAGAAGAGGCCTTCTTGAGTACCTTAAATCCAAAGATATTGAGAAATATCGTCAGCTGATTGCAGATCTTGGAATCAGAAAATAATATTTGCTTTTTAAAGGGCGGACTGCTGCATTTTGCAGCAGTCCGTTTACTCTAGAAAAGGAACCACCTGTGCCGGTAAACGAATAAAACATACCGAAGCTACTGAAGCATCCGTGAAACCTTCGGGATTTTGGCGGACGGTTCAGTCGTTTCGGACATGTTTTACTCCGTGCTGACGGTACTATTATTTTGAAAGGAGAATATACATGGAAGAAACATTCGGCACCAAACTTGAAAAAGAGTACAAAACTTATTCTATGGAACTGGCTGGAAGAACCCTTTCCGTTGATGTCGGAAGAGTAGCTGCACAGGCGAACGGAGCTGCATTTATGCATTACGGTGATACAACCGTTCTTTCGACGGCAACCGCATCCGAAGAGCCGAGAGAGGGGGTTGACTTCTTCCCGCTTTCCGTTGAATACGAAGAAAAAATGTACGCAGTGGGAAAAATGCCGGGAGGATTTAACAAGCGTGAAGGAAAGGCTTCCGAGAACGCCATTCTGACTTCCCGTGTGATTGACCGTCCGATGCGTCCGCTGTTCCCGAAGGATTACCGCAACGATGTTACGCTCGACAACATGGTTATGAGCGTCGATCCGGAATGCCGTCCGGAACTGGTGGCTATGCTCGGCTCCGCTATTGCCACCTGCATTTCGGATATCCCGTTTGCAGGTCCGTGCGCGATGACGCAGATCGGTATGAGTGACGGAGAGTTTATTGTCAACCCGTCCCAGAAACAGTGGGATGAAGGAGATCTTCAGCTGACCGTTGCATCCACCGCTGAAAAGGTCATCATGATCGAAGCCGGTGCGAAGGAAATTCCGGAAGCAACGATGATTGAAGCGATTTACAAGGCACACGATGTAAACCAGCAGATTATTGCCTTCATTAACCAGATTGTGGCTGACTGCGGCAGGGAGAAAAAGCCCTATGTAAGCTTTGCTGTCCCGGAGGAACTGTTTGAGGCGATCAAACAGATTGTTCCGGCGGAAGAAATGGAGAGAGCTGTCTTCACGGACAACAAGCAGGTGCGGGAGGAAAATGTCCGCCGGATTACCGAAAGATGCAGAGAAGCGTTTGCCGATAATGAAGAATGGCTCGCCATGATTGACGCGGCTATCTATCAGTACGAAAAGAAAACCGTGCGGAAGATGATTCTGAAGGATCACAAACGTCCGGATGGCCGCAAAATCACACAGATCCGGCCGCTGGCTGCTGAAATTGATATCATTCCCCGTGCACACGGTTCAGCCATGTTTACCCGCGGACAGACACAGATCTGCGATGTGGTTACGCTGGCACCGCTTTCTGAGATGCAGAAGATTGAAGGCCTTGACGACAACATTGTTGAGAAAAGATATGTTCATCAGTATAACTTCCCGTCCTATTCCGTAGGCGAGACAAAACCGTCCAGAGGACCGGGACGCCGTGAAATCGGACATGGAGCGCTGGCAGAGAAAGCGCTTATTCCGGTACTGCCGGGTAAGGAAGAGTTTCCATACGCAATCCGTGCCGTATCCGAAACCTTTGAGTCAAACGGATCCACCTCTCAGGCCTCCATCTGTGCTTCCTGTATGGCTCTGATGGCCGCCGGCGTGCCGATCAAAAAGATGGTAGCCGGTATCAGCTGCGGTCTGGTGACCGGAGATACGGATGACGATTACATTGTTCTGACGGATATCCAGGGTCTTGAAGACTTCTTCGGCGATATGGACTTTAAGGTGGCCGGAACTCATGATGGAATTACCGCTATACAGATGGATATCAAAATCCACGGTCTGACCCGCCCCATCGTTGAGGAGGCGATCGCCCGTACGAAGGCAGCCAGAGAGTATATCCTCAATGACATTATGGAACCGTGTATTTCCGAGCCGAGACCGACGGTCAGCGAATATGCTCCGAAGATCAAAATGTTTGAGATTGATCCGGACAAGATTGGCGATGTGGTCGGACAGAGAGGCAAGACCATTAACGAGATCATCGCGCGCACCGGCGTACAGATTGATATCGATGACGATGGAAAAGTATCTGTCTGCGGTACCGACCAGAAGAAGATGGATGAAGCCATCCACATGATCAAGATCATTACAACAGAATTCTACGAAGGTGAAGTACTTTCCGGTACGGTTGTAAGCATCAAGGAATTCGGCGCTTTTATTGAATTCGCACCCGGGAAGGAAGGCCTTGTGCATATCTCCAGAATCGCAAAAGAACGCATTGCACACGTGGAAGATGTGCTGACCCTCGGCGACACCGTTAAGGTTGTCTGCCTGGGCAAGGATAAAATGGGACGTTACAGTTTCTCCATCAAGGACTGCAAAGAGTAATTTATGTTGACATTTTGCCCGATTTGGGGTAGTGTTAAATCAAATTTACAGGAAACCGATGAGAAAGAGAAGTAAGCTGAAAAAGGATGTAAGAGAGCTGCAGACGGTGGAAATGCAGTATCCGGAATCAGACTGAATGGACTTTTGAGGGCAAACCCAAAGAAGCAGGACGATGAGAATTAAATAATAATTTTTCAGGTCCGATACTTCGAGTAGGGGCGACGGATACCGGATCGTAAGACCGGAACTGCGTGGCTGCGCGGTAATTTGAGTGGTACAACGTCAGGTTGCATTGACGCCTCAGGTTATAAACCTGAGGCGTTTTTTTAAAAAAAAGAGGAGGGAAAGACCGAACATGAAACGTAAAGCAATGGCTGTTCTTCTGACAGCGTCCATGACGGCAGCTGTATTAAGCGGATGCTCATCGAACAAGGAAACGGAGGCACCTCAGACAGAAGCAAAAACGGAAGCGCAGACAAGTGCTGCTGCGGAAGCTGCAACCGAGGCTAAGACCGAGAAAGCAACGGAAGCGAAGACAGAGAAGGCAACCGAGGCTAAGACCGAGAAAGCAACCGAAGCTGTAACGGAAAAGGCAACGGAGGCTAAGACCGAGAAAGCAACGGAAGCGAAGACAGAGAAGGCAACGGAAGCGAAGACAGAGAAGGCAACGGAGGCTAAGACCGAGAAAGCAACGGAAGCGAAGACAGAGAAGGCAACCGAGGCTAAGACCGAGAAAGCAACGGAAGCGAAGACAGAGAAGGCAACCGAGGCTAAGACCGAGAAAGCAACGGAAGCGAAGACAGAGAAGGCAACCGAGGCGAAGACCGAGAAAGCAACCGAAGCTGTAACGGAGAAGGCAACCGAGGCTAAGACTGAGAAAGCAACCGAAGCTGTAACGGAGAAGGCAACGGAGGCTAAGACCGAGAAAGCAACCGAAGCGAAGACAGAGAAGGCAACCGAGGCTAAGACCGAGAAAGCAACCGAAGCTGTAACGGAGAAGTCGACCGAGGCGAAGACCGAGAAAGCAACCGAAGCTGTAACGGAAAAGGCAACGGAGGCTAAGACCGAGAAAGCAACCGAGGCTGTAACGGAGAAGGCAACGGAAGCAAAGACGGAAAAGCCTACCGAAGCTGTAACGGAGAAGGCAGCTCAGACTGAGGAAGCTGCTACGGAAAGCACAGCTGAGGGCATGGAAATAGCCACGGAAAAGGAAACCACAGCAGTGACGCCGGCCGTCATGACGTATGATGAGTTTATGGCCGCGGCTGTTGACGATGAGGTTACCGTTGATACTTACGTCCAGAACAAGCAGTCCTGGTATGAAGACAAGGGCAAAGGCATGGCTTCGATCTACACCCAGAACGAAGAGGGAGCTTATTTCCTGTATAACATGCCGATCAGCGAGGAAGATTACAATAAACTTGAAGCCGGCACGGAGATTACCGTTACCGGATATAAAGCAGAATGGTCCGGCGAAATTGAAATCAGCGACATCGAAAGCTATGAAATTGGTGAAGGAACTTATATCGCCAAACCGCTGGATGTCACAGACCTGCTTTCCGATGAGGACAAGCTGGAGGAACATATGAACCAGTATGTATCCTTCACCGGCATGACGGTGGAGGCCTCCGGGGACGCAGATGGAAAGGATGCCGCTTTCCTTTATAACTATGACGGATCCGGAAGCGAGGGTGATGACCTTTACTTTAACGTCTCAAAGGACGGCGCAACCTATACCTTCACGGTGGAGTCCTATCTGACCGACAAGGATTCGGATGTTTACAAAGCAGTTGAAAATCTGAAAATCGGCGATGTCATCGATATGACCGGGTATCTGTACTGGTATGAGGGAGCGAATCCGCATATCATCACGGTAACACCGTCCGGAACGGCAGAAGCAGCAACGGAAGATAAGGAAGAGACTGCGCTTGCAGAAGCAGATGCCGGGTCGGAAGCCGAAACAAAAGAAACGGAAACTGAAACAAAAGAAACGGAAACAAAGGAAAACGGGAAGAAAACCGATAAGAAGGCCAATAAAGTACCGGTGAAGGGAACCTCTACCAAGAACTGATGCTTACAGCCTGATCAAAGCTGCCGCACTGAAGTGCCGGATGCAGCGCCAGACAGTGCGGCAGCTATTCCTTAGTCTTTGACACGTCATAACTATAAATCGGTAAAGCAAAAGGAGCAGTATTATGAGAAAAAAGGTACTGGCAATCACATTATCCGGCCTGACGGCCCTCTCGATGACAACGGCGTTTGCAGCTGAGGACACAACCGAGGCGGGCGGGAAAGCCGCCTATAAGGTAGGCATTGTCAAATATGTTGATGATGCTTCTCTTAATCAGATCATGACAAGCGTGGAAGGACAGCTGGACATCCTGGGAGAACAGGAAAACTGCACTTTCAATTACAAGGATTATGAATTTGACGGACAGGCGGACGCTTCCTCTTTGAACCAGATCGGAGCGGAACTGGTATCGGACGATGTTGATGCGATTGTAGCAATCGCCACCCCGACCGCACAGATTATGCAGTCCGTAACCGAGGATACGGATATTCCGATTATCTTTTCAGCCGTAACGGATCCGGAAGGCGCAAAACTTGTAGAAAGTCTGGATGCCCCCGGCTCTAAGATCACCGGGACTTCCGATGCCCTGGATACCGGCACGGTGATGAATCTGATCCTTGCAGCGAACCCGGATACCGATTATGTAGGGCTGCTCTATTCCAAGAGCGAGGATGCCAGCACCAAAGCCATTGAGGATGCAAAGGCGTTTCTCGAGGATAAGGGGATCCGGTATATTGAGAAAACAGGAACCACGACCGATGAAATATCTGCCGCTGTGGATGCACTTGTTGCGGAGGGGGTGGATGCCGTATTTACGCCGACGGACAATACGGTTATGACGGCAGAGCTTTCCATCTACGAAAAATTCACGGATGCAGGAATTCCTCAATACTGCGGCGCAGATTCGTTTGCGCTGAACGGAGCGTTTCTCGGCTATGGTGTAAACTATGAAAGCCTCGGCGTAGAGACAGCGAACATGGTTAAGCAGGTTCTGGCTGACGGCAAGGATCCCGCAACGCTTCCGGTTGTTACGCTGGACAGCGGCATTGCGACGATCAATACAGAGACAGCGGAGGCTCTCGGCATGGATGTTGACACAGTTGAGAAGGCCTTTCAGGATTATAATGCGGATATTTCCATAGTAGAAACAACAACGAAGGAAAACTTCGACTGAAAGGAAATAGGCGGATCATATAATCCGAAACAAGGAGGGGGAGATGTCGCGCCGGCGTTTCTCCCCTTTTTAAGGTCCGGAGCTAAGATCACGATCGCCGCATTCCGGATCGGAATATTTTGCAGTAAAAGGGGAAAGTAAATTGACGGTTCAAATTGTGCAGACCGCTCTTGAGGTCGGTCTCATCTACTCACTCATAGCGTTATCGCTGTTTTTATCATTCAGTATTCTGAACATCTGCGATCTGTCCACGGATGGATGCTATACGCTCGGGTGTGCTGTCGGTGCCGTGTGCACGATGGCAGGGCATCCGATCCTGGCCATTCCGGCTGCGATGGGAGCCGGCGCCTGCTCCGGTTTTATGACGGCGCTTCTGCAGACAAGGTTCGGTATTCAGAGTATTCTTGCCGGGATTATTGTGAATACCGCCCTTTACACGGTCAACCTGGCGGTGATGGGCTTTTCATCCAATGTCTCTATTTTCGGAACCGATACAATTTTTACACTGTTCAAGGGACTTGGGGATTCAGAAATGTGGAAAAGCTGGTACAAATTGATCCTGCTGGCCTGCATTGTCTTTGCTGCGGCTCTGTTTGTGCGCTGGTTTCTGAGTACGCGGCTGGGACTTTCCATCCGCGCCACGGGGGACAGTCCGGCCATGGTTCGGGCCAGTTCCATTAATCCGGCATTCACGGTAACGGTAGGACTTTGCATTTCCAACTCGTTTACCGGACTGGCCGGCTGCCTGATTGCCCAGTATAATAAACAGAGTGATATCAATCTCGGCACCGGCATGGTGACCATAGCACTGGCTTCTCTGGTCATCGGCGAGACATTTTTCGGAAGAGGAAGCATGGGCTGGAGAATATTCGGCGTTATTTTCGGATCCTGCCTCTATCGTTTCATCATTTCCCTGGCTCTTCGCCTGAATGTGCCGACGGAAGCTTTCAAGCTGGTTTCTGCCGTAATCGTTGCCATTGCACTGATCGCCCCGAAGGCAAAGAATATGATTATGTTCAGCCGCCATCGCAGAAGAGCGCTGAAAAGCAGAGCCGGCGCGGCATTAAAGGAGAAGGGAGAACGGAAAAATGCTTAAGATTTCACATATTTCCAAGACATTTAATCCCGGAACCGTAAATGAAAGAAAGGCGCTGAGCGATCTTTCGCTGGAGCTGGCCGATGGAGATTTTGCAACCATTGTCGGCTCAAACGGAGCAGGCAAGTCCACACTTTTCAACGCCATCGCCGGCACTTTTTATACGGATGATGGCTTTATCGAGCTGGATGGACGGGATATTACGTTCGAAAAGGAACATGTACGAAGCCGTTATATCGGCCGTCTTTTTCAGGATCCGCTGATGGGAACAGCTCCGAACATGACGATCGGGGAGAACCTTTCGGTGGCTTATCTGAGAGCTTCCGGAGGAAGGAAAGGCATTTTCAGCCGTATCTCCAAAAAGGAAAAGGAATTATTCCGCAAACAGCTGGAAATGCTGAATATGGGGCTGGAGGAGCGCATGTCCAGTCCGGTGGGGCTTCTGTCCGGCGGTCAGCGGCAGGCGCTGACACTTCTGATGGCGACGATTGTTACTCCGAAGCTTCTTCTTCTGGATGAACATACAGCGGCTCTCGACCCGGCCACGGCTTCCAAGGTGCTGGAGCTTACGAAAAAAATCGTCCGTGAGCGGCATATTACGTGTCTGATGGTTACGCACAACATGAAGCAGGCGCTGGAACTGGGAGACCGGACACTGATGATGGCGGACGGGCGCATCGTTCTTGACGTAAACGGAGAAGAGCGCTCCCACATGAAGGTGGAAGACCTGCTGCAGCAATTTGCTCAAAATGCAGGGAAATCGCTTGATAACGACCGAATTCTTCTGAGTACGGAGGAAAATGTCTGATGAAAATCCGGGCAGGGCAGAAAACGGAAGGATGGTCTTAAAAATATTGTGTATATGAAAAGGATGAACTCCATGAGTGGGACATATGGTTTTATAGGACTGGGACTGATCGGAGGATCGCTGGCAAAATCATTGAAAAGAGTGCAGCCAGACTGCCGGATCATAGCCTATACCCGTACGGCGGATGCAACGGAGCAGGCGAAGAAGGAGGGCGTTCTTGATGAAGCGGCTTCTTCTTTGACGGATCCGCTATTCTCGGAGTGCGGCATGCTGTTTTTATGTGCTCCGGTCAGTACGAACGCGAAAGCGCTGAAACTTATGAAGGATATTCTGTCCCCGGACTGCCTGATTACCGATGTCGGCAGCGTAAAGACAGGCATGCATAAGGCCGTGGAGGAACTGGGACTGGGCAGCCGGTTTATCGGGGGACATCCGATGACGGGTTCGGAAAAAAGCGGATACAGTGCGTCGACGGATCATCTTTTCGAGAATGCCTATTACATACTGACACCGACGGAAAGTGTACCCGGGGAGTGGGTGGAGCGCTACCGGAGGCTTGTTGCTTCGTTTCTGGCCATTCCTCTGATTTTAACTTATCAGGAACACGACTATATAACTGCAGCGGTTTCTCATCTGCCTCACGTCATTGCCTCCTCCCTTGTAAATACGGTGCATAATCTGGATAACAGCGAAGAGCATATGAAGATGATTGCCGCAGGAGGATTTAAGGACATCACCCGGATTGCTTCCTCCTCGCCGGAGATGTGGGAACAGATCTGCGTGGATAATCACGAAAACATCAGCAGGGTCATGGATGAATTTATCCGCCTGATGATGGAGGCGCGCGACAACATGAACAAAGGCAACGCCGTGTATATTCATAAAATGTTCGCCGATTCCGGAGAATACCGCAGTACCTTCACGGACCGCAGTCTCGGCTCTATTAAAAAGGTACACCGTATTTATTGTGATGTTGTTGATGAAGCAGGAGCCATTGCAACGATTGCGACGATTCTGTCTGTCAATGGGATCAGCATCAAAAATATCGGAATTGTTCACAACCGGGAATTTGAGGAAGGCGCACTGAGCATCGAATTCTATACGGGAGAACAGGCTGACCGGGCGGCGGCTGTACTGCGGCAGCATCGTTACCGCGTCTGGGAAACATAACAACAAAAAGCACGATGATCAGCGGGAGATGAAACAGATGAAAATTCATGCAGCCGGTGGCCTTCACGGCGAAATTGCGGTACCTGGCGACAAATCCATTTCGCACCGTGCGGTGATGCTCGGATCTCTGGCGGAAGGCACTACGGAAATTACCCACTTTCTGGAAAGCGCGGACTGCCTTTCTACGATTGCCTGCTTCCGACGGATGGGGATCGATATAGAAAAAACAAAAGATAAGATTATAGTCCGCGGGAAAGGGCTTCATGGCCTGCACCGCCCGGATGGTATCCTCAATGCCGGAAACAGCGGCACGACTACGCGGCTGCTTTCCGGCATTCTGGCCGGTCAGTCATTTGAGAGCACCCTGGACGGAGATGAATCTCTCAGAACCAGACCGATGAAGCGCATCATGACGCCTCTTCGTCAGATGGGGGCGGATATTGAAAGCCTTCGGGATAATAATTGTGTACCGCTTACAATCAGAGGGACAAAACTTCACGGGATTCACTATGATTCACCGGTCGCCAGCGCTCAGGTAAAGTCCTGTGTACTTCTGGCCGGCCTTTATGCGGATGGTGTCACGGAGCTGACCGAGCCGTCACTGTCCAGAAATCACAGCGAACTTATGCTTTCCTGCTTCGGAGCTGAGGTGGCCGGCAGTAACAATACGGTCCGAATTCATCCGGACCCGACTCTTCACGGCTGTCAGGTGCAGGTGCCGGGCGATATTTCCAGCGCCGCTTATTTTCTGGCGGCGGCTCTGCTGGTGCCCAATTCCGAGATTCTCATCCGCGGATGCGGAATCAATCCGACACGGGACGGAATTCTCCGGGTTTGCCGGCAGATGGGAGCGGACATAGAGACCGTCCGGGAGTATTCCTCCGGAGGCGAAAAAATGGCGGATCTGCTTGTGCGAACCTCTCATCTGAAGGGAATTACCATCGGTGGAGACATCATACCGACGCTGATTGATGAACTTCCGGTGATCGCGGTGATCGCCTGCCATGCGGAAGGGATGACCGTGATTAAGGATGCGGCGGAATTAAGAGTCAAGGAATCGGACCGGATTGAGGTGATGACGGAAAATCTGAAAAGGATGGGAGCCGATGTGGCAGCCATCCCGGACGGAATGATCATTCGCGGTTCCGAGGGCAGAAGACTTCACGGTGCCCGGATTGATACCTGTCTGGATCACCGCATCGCCATGAGCTTCACCGTGGCAGCACTTTGTGCGGAGGGGGAGACGGAAATCGAAAATGCGGACTGTGTGCGCATTTCCTATCCCTCCTTCTATGAAGACCTTTTCAGCCTCACCGACCGGATTTAAAGGAAAAACCGTAAAACTTAATATTCAAAAAAAATCAGGCAGAATTTCTGTCTGATTTTTTTATATTTCTTCAAATAGTAATAATTGATTAATTTTCTGGCTATTTTTGCATTGATATTTTGCGGATATGAAAAAAGGTTTGGTAAATATTGATAAAAATACTTGAAAGATATTTGCATATTTAGTAAAATAAGATCAACGATTTTCTGACGGTATATTCAAAACCGGATTTTAATCGGGAATTCTATTAATTGGAGGAGTGAGAATACTATGGACGTTTACACGACAGATAAAATCAGAGATGTCGTCATTCTCGGACACGGCAGTGCCGGAAAGACGAGCCTTGTTGAAGCAATGGCAAATCTGTCAGGATTAACAAGCAGACTTGGAAACATTACAGATGGAACAACGATCAGCGATTACGACAAAGAGGAGCAGAAGAGAAAGTTCTCAATCAGTACCAGCCTGGTACCGGTCATCTGGAATGATTACAAGATCAATGTTCTCGATACCCCCGGTTATTTTGATTTCGTAGGTGAAGTTGAGGAAGCGGTAGCAGCGGCAGAAGCGGCTATCATCGTTGTAAACGGTAAAAACGGGGTTGAAGTAGGAACCCAGAAGGCCTGGGATCTGTGCGAGAAGTACAGCCTTCCGAGAATGTTCTTTATCTCGAACATGGATGCGGAGAACGCGGATTATGAGAAGACGCTGAATGAACTGAAGGAACTGTACGGAAACAAGGTTGCTCCGATTTATCTTCCGGTTCATGACGGCGGAAAGTATATCGGTTATGTAAATATTGTTAAACAAAGAGCCAGAAAGTTTATCGATAAGCAGAATAAGGTTGAGATTCCGATCCCGGATAACGTTATGGATTCCTATGAGACCTGCAGAACAGCACTGCTTGACTCTGTAGCCGAAAGTTCCGAGGAACTCATGGATCGTTACTTCAGCAGCGATGATCCTTCCAACGAATTTACGCTGGATGAGATTTATACGGCACTGAAAAGCAGCGCCCGCGATGGCGAGCTGGTTCCGGTCGGCATTGGTTCCAGCGTCAATCTGCAGGGTATTCTGCTTCTGATGGATGATATCATCAATTACTTCCCGGCACCGGGCGAAAGAAAACTGGCCGGAGTAAATACGAGAACCGGAGAAACATTCCATGCGGATTATGACAGCAGCAAGGACAAATCTGCATTTATCTTCAAATCGATTGCAGATCCGTTCATCGGAAAGTATTCCCTGATCAAGGTTGCGTCCGGTTCGATCAGCGGTGCGGATACGCTGTATGATATTGAGAATGATAACGAATTCCGCGTAGGCAAGGTCTACACGCTGATCGCCAATAAACCGGTTGAAGTTGCCAGACTGAACGCCGGAGATATCGGCGCGCTGGCCAAGCTTGATGCGGCGACGGGCGACAGCCTTGCGACAAAGGCAGTTCCTGTTCGCTACGATAACCTGCTTGAATTCAGCAAACCGTATACCTGCAAGGCATTCACACCGAAGAAGAAAGGCGAGGATGACAAGGTAGCGCAGGCGCTGGCAAAGATTGCCGTGGAAGATCAGACCATCCGGGTTGTCAACGATTCTGAAAATCGGCAGACACTGCTGTATGGCATCGGCGATCAGCAGCTGGAGGTCATTGCCAGCAAGGTTGAAAATGCTTATAAAGTCGGCATGAACCTGGAAAAACCGAAGGTAGCCTTCCGCGAGACCATCCGGAAAAATTCGGATGTTGACAGCAAATATAAGAAACAGTCCGGCGGTCATGGCCAGTATGGTCACGTTAAAATGCGCTTCGAACCTTCCGGTGATACCAACACACCGTATGTATTCGAGCAGGTTGTCGTCGGCGGAGCTGTTCCGAAGAATTATTTCCCGGCTGTTGAAAAAGGAATCGCCGAATCCTGCCTGAAGGGACCGCTTGCCGGATACCCGGTTGTCGGTGTAAAGGCGACGCTGTACGATGGCTCCTATCATCCGGTAGACTCTTCCGAGATGGCCTTCAAGACCGCTTCCTCGATGGCCTTCAAAAAGGGATTCATGGAAGCCTCTCCGATCCTCCTGGAACCGATTGTCAACATGAAGGTTACCGTTCCGGACAAGTACACCGGAGATGTCATGGGGGATCTGAACAAGCGGCGCGGCAGAGTCCTTGGCATGAATCCGGATCATCACGGCAACACCATTGTTGACGCGGATGTGCCGCAGGCGGAAATCTACGGATACAGCACCACCCTTCGTTCCATGACCGGCGGTGCGGGCGACTTTGAATATGAGTTCGCCCGCTACGAGCAGGCTCCGGCGGACGTTCAGGAACGTGAGGTAGAGGCAAGAGCAGCGGAGACGGAGGAATAATTTTCTCTTTTCAATAATAAGTGAGTGTGTTATAATGCTGTAGGTTTGGACCTTTTGTCCAGACCTACAGTTGTTTATGCTAACAATAAGGAGGGCAAAAGACATGAAACACATCAAAACTCTTAACAGCAGACCTCTTCAGGAAACACTGAAAAAGGGCGGCTGCGGTGAATGCCAGACATCATGCCAGTCCGCATGCAAGACATCCTGCACTGTAGGCAATCAGATCTGCGAAAATAAGAACAACTAACAAACGCCGGGCAGCGGACAGCAAAAGTTCGCTGCTTTTTGCGCGCCGTACATATTCGATCCCATACACAGGTATTCAGGCAGGAGACAGATGATTCATCAATTTAAAAATAATGGCTACAATATAATTCTCGATGTACACAGCGGCTCCGTTCACGTTGTGGACGACGTCGTCTATGATGCGGTTGCTCTTCTCGATTCAGAAAGAAAGGAAGACCAGGTGCGGACAGAGCTTTCAGAAAAGTATCCGGACAGGGATATTTCGGAAGCTCTGAATGAGATCCGGGAGCTGAAGGAGCAGAGTCTCCTTTTCTCCGAAGATATATATAAAAATTCAGTCTTTGACTTCAAAAAACGCAAGACCGTTGTGAAGGCTCTTTGCCTTCAGATCGCCCATGACTGCAATCTGGCCTGCCGCTATTGCTTCGCCGGTGAAGGAGAGTATCACGGAAAACGTTCCCTGATGAGTTTTGAGGTCGGCAAAAAGGCACTGGATTTTCTGATTGCCAATTCCGGAAACCGAAGAAATCTGGAAGTGGATTTCTTCGGCGGAGAGCCGCTTCTTAACTGGCAGGTGGTCCATGATCTTGTCCTTTACGGACGAGAACAGGAAAAGAAGTATGACAAGAACTTCCGCTTTACGCTGACGACCAACGGCGTTCTTCTGAATGACGAAATCATGGATTTCTGCAACAGGGAAATGTCCAATGTTGTCCTCAGCCTGGACGGTCGGCCGCAGATTCATGACAGGATGCGTCCGTTCCCGAACAAAACCGGAAGCTATGACAGGATTGTCTCAAAATTTCAGAAGTTCGCAAAGCAGCGCGAGGCGCTCGGCAGGCAATACTATGTACGCGGAACTTTTACGCGGAATAATCTTGACTTTGAGTCCGATGTGGAGCATTTTGCCGCTCTCGGATTTACACAGATGTCCATGGAACCGGTGGTAGCCCCTGCGCAGGCGGACTATTCCATCCGTGAGGAAGATATTCCGAATATTATGGAAGAGTATGACAAGCTGGCCCGGTTCCTTCTTCAGAAGGAAAAGGAAGGCCATCCGCTGACTTACTTTCATTTTATGATCGACCTGACAGGAGGACCGTGCGTTTACAAGCGCATGTCCGGCTGCGGATCCGGGACCGAATATCTGGCTGTTGCTCCGACCGGAGAGCTTTATCCATGCCATCAGTTTGACGGGCAGAAGGAGTTCCTTCTCGGAAATGTGGACGAGGGCATTGTCCATCCGGAAATTGTGGATGAGTTTAAGGCGTGCAATGTGTACACAAAGCCGAAATGCAGGGATTGCTGGGCAAGATATTACTGCAGCGGCGGCTGTGCTGCCAATGCCTGGAACTTTCACGGATCCATCAACGAGGCCTATGATATCGGCTGTAAGCTGCAGCGCAAGAGGGTGGAATGTGCGCTGATGATCAAGGCGGCACAGGCCGATAAATAGAATTTTTCGCAAGGGCGAAGATAAAAGAAATAAAGGAGAAGAAAGAGATGACGAAGAAGAAAGCCAAAATAGTCGTGTCCTTCATGGCTGCGCTGATGGTCCTTACTCTTATCACCGTATCCATCGGCTGGGGACCGACGCACACCGGCTCTGCCAGAAACATTAAGCTCGGTCTGGACCTGTCCGGCGGTGTTTCCATCACCTATCAGGTAAAGGAAGGACAGGATTACACGCAGGAAGATATGGATGATACCATCTATAAGCTGCAGCAGCGTGTCACAAACTATAGTACCGAAGCTTCTGTATACCAGGAAGGCGATAACCGGATCAACATTGAAATCCCCGGCGTCACCAACGCGGATCAGATTCTGGAGGAACTGGGCAAGCCGGGTTCCCTCGATTTTGAACTCTCCGACGGAACCGTTATCCTTGACGGAAGTGAAGTATCCGATGCAAGAGCTGCCTCCACGCAGGATAACATGGGAAATTCCCAGTACGTCGTAGAACTTACCTTCACGGATAAAGGTACGAAGGCATTTGCGGATGCCACAACCAATCATGTCGGTGAGCAGATTAAGATCGTTTACGATGGGGATGTCGTCAGCGCGCCGACCGTCCGCGAGGCTATTACCGATGGTAAGTGTGAGATCAGCGGCAATTTCACGATTAATACCGCGCAGGATCTTGCCTCCTATATCCGTATCGGTTCTCTTTCCCTTAAGCTGGAGGAAATCCGTTCAAACGTTGTAGGAGCACAGCTTGGCGAGAAGGCACTTTCCACCTCCCTGATCGGCGGTATCATCGGACTTGCGCTTGTTATCATTCTGATGATCATTGTTTATAAGGTTCCGGGCGTTATTGCAGGAATTGCACTGGTTCTGTATACCGGTTTTGAGCTGGCGGCGCTGAATGCCTTTAACATGACGCTGACGCTGGCCGGTATTGCCGGTGTTATCCTTTCCATCGGTATGGCGGTAGATGCGAATGTCATCATTTACTCCCGTATCCGTGAGGAAATCACCGCCGGAAATTCTGTGAAATCTTCCATCGATACCGGATTTAAGAAGGCGCTGTCCGCCATCCTTGACGGAAACATTACAACTCTGATTGCCGCCATCGTTTTGAACGCCATGGCAACCGGTACCGTAAAAGGCTTCGCCCAGACACTGATGCTTGGTATTATCCTTTCCATGTTCACAGCGCTGATTATTTCCAGACTGATTGTCAACGCATTTTATACGCTGGGCATGAAGGATCAGAAATACTACGGAACTGCTCCGGAACGCAAACCCATTGCGTTTGTTGAGAAGAGGAAAATCTGGTTCATTGTCGCCATCTGTGCGATCCTGGTTGGACCGTGCTCCATGATGATCAACAAAGCGGCCGGGAAGGGTGCGCTGAACCTGAGCATGGAATTTAGGGGCGGTACGTCTACCGACGTTACCTTCACTAAAAATTATACGATTGAAGAAATCGATGACCAGATCAAGCCGGTTATTCAGGATGTAACGGGAGATGCCGAGATTCAGGCTCAGAAGGTTGCCGGCGGCAACGAGGTTATCTTCAAGACCCGGGTTCTGACTCTGAAGGAGCGTGAAGAACTGCAGGATGCGCTGGATAAAGAGATCGGAATTGAAGAATACAAGACCGATGACGGAACGACAGCCAGGAGCATCAGCTTTGAGACGATCTCTTCCACGATTTCCAGCGAAATGAGATCGCATGCCATTGTCGCCGTGATCATAGCGGTCGGCCTGATGCTGGTTTACATCTGGTTCCGTTTCAGTGACATCCGTTTTGCAACAGCCGCGGTTCTGGCGCTGTGCCACGATGTGCTGGGTGTATTTGCCTGCTACGCGCTGGTTCGTATCTCCGTCGGCAACACCTTTATTGCCTGCATGCTGACCATTGTGGGATACTCCATCAATGCTACCATCGTTATCTTTGACCGTATCCGCGAGAACCTGAAGCTGGGCGACCTGAAGAAAGAGTCCCTGGCTGTACTGATTGACCGAAGCATCACACAGACGCTGACCAGAAGTATTTATACTTCCCTGACAACGTTCCTTTCCATTTTTGCCCTGTTTATCGTCGGGGTGGCTTCCATCAGGGAGTTTGCACTGCCTATGATGACAGGTATCGTCGCCGGCGGTTTTTCATCCGTATTTCTGACCGGTTCCCTGTGGTATATCATGCGCTCAAGGTCCGATGCCCGTCAGGCAGCTGCTGCCAGGGAAAGAAAAAAAAGCGGAAAGAAATCCGGAAAGAAGCCGGAAAAGAAGACATCCTCCGGGAAGGCCTGAGATCAGGACAGGAGAAAAGCGGTAATAGAAAAGCGGTAATAGAAAAGCAGTAATAGAAAAGCAGTAATAGAAAAGCAGATGAATCACTGGGGGAGATGGCTGCCGGGACAGCTGTCTCCCTCTTTTTATCAGGGAGATTTTATGCAGGAACAGAACTGGCGGGTGTACGCTAAGAAGGCTGATTTTAAGGAAATTGGAGAGAAATATCATATCAGCCCGGTGATCGCAAGGATCATCCGAAACCGCGATATCATTGGCGATGATGAGATTAATCGATATCTGAACGGTACGCTGGAGGATCTTCATGATCCGCATCTTCTGGGAGGCGCAGGAAAAGGAGCCGCTATACTGGCGGAAAAAATAAGAAGCAGGAAGAAAATCCGTGTCATCGGCGATTATGACTGCGACGGGGTTTGTTCTACCTACATTCTTTTTACGGCTATCAAAGAACTGGGTGGCGATGTCAGCTGGGATATTCCCGAGAGAATCAGGGACGGCTATGGGCTGAATGAGCGGATTGTAAATCAGGCCGCAGCGGACGGCGTGGATACGATCATTACCTGTGATAACGGAATCGCAGCCGCCGGGCCGGTTGAATGTGCCAAAAATAAGGGAATGACGGTGATCGTGACCGATCACCATGAGGTACAAACGAAGAACCTTCCGAAGGCCGATGCTCTGATTGATCCTAAAATTCCGGGCGACACCTATCCTTTCGACGGAATCTGCGGGGCGGTGGTTGCCTGGAAAGTGGTCACCCTCCTTTATGATGAGATGGATGATGAAACCCATTCCCTTAGAGAACGGTATAAAAAATACCTTCCGTTTGCAGCACTTCCAACGGTGACGGATGTCATGGAACTTCGCAATGAAAACCGTATTATCGTAAAGTACGGTCTGAAAGCGTTTCAGAATACGGATAACATCGGACTTCGGGCGCTGATTTGCGAGAGCGGACTGGAAAACCGTGATTTGAGTGCTTATCATTTCGGATTTGTCATCGGTCCCTGCATCAACTCAGCCGGGCGGCTGAGCACCGCGTGCGATTCACTGAGACTGCTGCTGGAGAAGAAACCGGAGGCGGCCCGGGCACAGGCGGTGACTCTCGTTTCTCTCAATAATCAGAGAAAACTGATGACGGAGGAAGGCCTTGAGAAGGCGATCGGGCAGATTGAGACAGCCGGGAGGAAGAACGATAAGGTTTTTGTTGTTTATCTGCCGGATATGCATGAAAGTATTGCCGGGCTGATTGCCGGCAAGATCCGGGAAAAATATAATCATCCTGTCTTTGTTCTTACAAAATCGGACAAGGAGGGTACGATCAAGGGCAGCGGACGTTCCATCGAAGCGTACAACATGTTTGAGGCGCTGGAGGAGTGTTCGGAATATCTGCTGAAATACGGCGGTCATAAAATGGCGGCTGGAATTACGCTGAGGGAAGATGCGCTGGAAGCATTTCGCCAGGCTCTCAACGAAAAGTGTACACTGAAGCCGGAAAATTTCATTCCCAGAATTTTGATCGATGTGCCGCTGCCGCTGGGGTATATTTCCGAGGAGCTGATCAGGCAGCTGGACCTGATCGAACCCTGTGGAAATGGAAATACCAAACCAATTTTCGGACAGCTGAATGTTCCGGTGAAGGGTGCCAGATTTATCGGGCAGGTTCGCCGTTTTATCCGGTTCCGTCTGGCGGATCCGGTACATGGCACGATGAACGCCATTTATTTCGGAGATTCGGACGAAATGATGGAATATCTCACCGGTAAATTCGGGAGGGACGAGGTTGACCGGATGATGGCCGGCATGCCCAGCCGGGTCACCCTCAGTATCACCTACTATCCGCAGGTAAGTGAATATCGCTCCCTGCGTTCCCTGCAGATCATCATATCGAATTACAGATAATGGACGCAGGAAAAAGGAACCATTGAAGCATTTAAATGCGAAACTGCCCTCCGTTTATTGAAACATATTCAGCAATAGGAGAAAGACGCTGCCATGGCCGTTTCTGTGAGATACAATTACAGACTTATCGAAAACAGATGGAAAATTAAAACTTCCCGGATCCCCGGGCTGCAGCCGGTTTTGAACCGGTGTCCGCAGGATCTGCTTGATAATTATGGCTGGGACACAGCCCACCTGTATGTAACCTATCGTTACAAAGGGCATGCATTGAACTGGAACGAAGACGAAATCGCCGGAATCCACAACGGCCTCAACCGGCTGTACTGCCTGGTGACAGAACAGATCCGCCGGTTCGGTCAGGAGAGTACAGAGGTGTCTCATTTTACACAAACCGTTCAGCCCGCTTTGGATTGGATCCGGATGGAAACGTTTTTTTACAGGACAAATGACTATAACAGGGCAGCGGCAGGCTGCATTCTGGGATGCAAAAAAATAAAAAGGACGCTTCTGCGTTCCGGGACCGGGCTTTCTGAAAGTGAAACAGAATTTCTGATCTTTTCTCTGGTCCGCTGCCTCTTCCCTTTTGCACCGAATCTTGCCTGTGAATTGAAACAGAGGACGGTTGACAGGATTGGGCAGGAAGACTGGGACGTTTTTGAAAGCAGGGCAAAGAAGGCGGAAAGGGAAGCAGAGGAGGAAGCAGAAAATTGCGGCGGGAAGGCAGTCTTCCGGCAGAGGAATCCTGAAGAAAAAGTATGGATTCCTGTGCAGTTGGATGGCAAAGTGAAAGCACACATCTGTGCCGCAGGAAATCTTTCGGAGGCAGAAGCCATCATGGAAGCTTCCAGGGCACTTTGCGGGCGCATGAAGGGAAAACAGGTAACAAAAGTTATCTATATCCCCGGGCGGATCATCAGTCTGGCTACGAAAGAGAAATAGCCTCGTTCACGGGCATTGATTTTATTCCACCAGCTCCATCCTGCGGATGTCCGGCTCGATGACCATGGAATAATTGGTGTAATAAACAACAAACCCGCTTCTTGCTTTGCTGGGCTTTTTGACTTCTTTTTTGCGGACATAATCCACCTCCACCTTGCCGGAAGCACGGTTGGCGGAATAGTAGGCAGCCAGGCGGGCCGCATCTTCATAGGCGCTGTCCGGAACGGGAACTCCCTTATATTTAAGAATTACGTGTGAGCCGGGGCAGCCTTTCGCATGGAACCACAGATCATTTCCGGAGGCAAAATGGAAGGTCAGCTCATCATTCTGATAATTGTTTTTTCCAACGTAGACGTCATATCCATCGGGCGTCCGGTAATGATAGGGACGGGATACAATCCGCTGCTTTTTCACATTTTCCCTGCGTCCGGCTTTGCCGGATCCTTTTTTGTCTGAACCATAATGTGCCTTGATAAACCCAGAATCCTGAAGCTCCTGTTTAACCTGGACAAGATCCTCCTCTCCATCCGCCATGTCAAGGAAGGTCTGGATACTTTCCAGCTGCTCCAGCTCTGCCTGGGTTTCTTTTGTCAGCTCCGTCAGCGCTTCGTATGTTCGCTTCATTTTGTCATATTTATCGTAGAAATGCTGCGCATTTTCGGCTGCCGTTTTCTGCGGATCCAGAGGAATGGTGATATCCTCATTCGTATAGTAGTTTGTGACCGTCACCGACGAAGCCCCCTCCGGAACATGGAAACCGTACGTGTGAAGAAGTTCGCCGTACAGACGGTACTTATCGCGCTTCCGGGTGTCCTTCAGCTGTTTATCCTGAAGCTGCAGCTTACGGGCGGTCCGCTCGAAGGCGGTGGAAGTGATATGACGAAGATCCGCGGATTTCTGACGTATACGGTTCACTTTGTTTCTGAGATCGTAGTACTGCTGCAGGACGACGGAAATGGACGGATAGGCGGTACACTTCATGTCCGAGTACATTGTCAGCGGCAGCGCGGCAAACTCCACGGGCTCATTCTTCTCATCCGTTACGATGTTCGGCGTAAATTTCCCTTCTTTTACATCCTCCATCATCAGAAGAAAAAGGTTCGCCAGGTGTACCTGTGCGAGCGGTTCAACGCTGGAGGCCGGCTGTGATGATTCGAGGCTGGCGCGGAAGCAGAGTTCTTCGGCAGCCACCGGACTTAAACCGGTGTAGGAAGAGTAGATGGCCTTCGACAGCGGCATCGCCTTTGTGAAGACCTGCTGAATGAAGGACTGACTGTCCGCCGTAAGCGGGTTGGCTTTATGCTGTGTATCCGGGATAAAATAAGGCCGTCCGGGGAAAACCTCACGCACGGAACTGGTGTTGGCGCCGATGTGTTTGATACTGTCAATAATCGTTCCATCTTCACTGCAGAAAATGATATTGGAATATTTTCCCATCAGTTCCAGGAGCAGAGTGCTGTGTTTCAGGTCTCCCATTTCATCGTAATGTTCGATTTCAAACCGGATAATACGCTCCAGAGAAGGCTGGTATACGCGGATAATTTTCCCGTTCCCGATGTATTTTCTAAGAAGCATGCAGAAATTCGGAGCTGTCACCGGACTCATCAGATTCTTATCCGTCAGATAGATCAGAGGCAGGGAAGCACTGGCTGACATAAGAAGTCTGAGCTGACCGCGCTCACGGCCTTTGAGTGTAAACAGAAGTTCATCATTTTCAGGCTGAGCGATGCGGCTGATTCGGGCATCCTTCAGCTTTTCATTTAATTCACGGGTAATGCAGGCGACCGTAATTCCATCAAGAGCCATAAATATCTCCTCAGAACCATAAGAAATCAAAGTAACTTTTTCATTATAGCATTGAAAACTGTGCAGCGGCGGCTTTTTTTCGTGTTGACGCTGTTTTTTCAATGGATTATAATCTTCCTGATATGGTCTGCAGCTGACAGAAGCAGACCGGTACGGAAAACGGTTGAAAATTACGGAGGCAGGGACATGGTCAGAAGCATGACCGGGTTTGGCCGCGGTGAGATTCTTGAAAACAATAAGAAATTTACTGTCGAAATCAAGGCTGTCAATCACAGATATTTCGACGTGAATATCAGGTTGCCGAAGGAACTGAGCTGTTTTGACGCTCAGGTGCGCAGCACTCTCAGGAACTATATTGAGCGCGGCAAGGTAGATGTAAATATAAGCTGGGAAGATTATTCTGAAAATAATGTTTCCATTAAATACAATGAGGCCGTGGCGGCACAGTATGTTGAATATTACCGGCAGATTGCGGAAAAGTTTGGTCTGAAAAACGATATCGGCGCCGCTGCCATCGGACGCAGCCCCGAAGTATTTTCACTCGTAGAGCAGATGGAAAATGACGACGAGGTATGGCTGACACTGGAAAAGGCATTGACGCAGGCATGCAGTCAGCTGCGCCAGACGCGCACACAGGAAGGAGATAACCTGAGAAGGGATCTTCTGGAAAAGCTTGACCATATGGATTCGAATGTGTATAAAATAGAAAAACGCTATCCGGATATTGTCACGGAATATACACAGCGCCTGAAGAATAAGGTCAGCGAACTGCTCGGGGACGCACAGGTGGATGAGGATACTCTTGCCGCACAGATTGTCATGTATTCAGACAAGATCGCAACCGACGAGGAAACAGTCCGGCTGCACAGTCACATCAGCAGCATGAAGGACGCACTACAGAACGGTGCGGAAAGCGTCGGCCGCAAACTCGATTTCATAGCCCAGGAGATGAACCGGGAAGCGAACACCATTCTTTCCAAGGCAAATGATCTTGAGACATCGAACATTGCCATTGATCTGAAAACAGAAATTGAAAAAGTGCGCGAGCAGATACAGAACATAGAATAGAAAAACATATGAACGCATTCATTAATATCGGTTTCGGAAATGTGGCTTCCTCCGCCAAGGTGGTAGCCATTGTGAACCCGGATGCTTCTCCCATCCGGCGGCTAATCCAGAATGCACGGGAAAAAGATCTTTGCATTGATGCAACTTCAGGCAGAAAAACGAAGGCGGTGCTGGTAATGGACGGAGGTTTTGTCATCCTGTCGGCGCTGGCCCCGGATACACTGTCCAGAAGGTTCAACTGTGAGCCTCAGGACCGTCTGCTGTCAGAGGAGGAGAATGTATATGACGCCGAAGGGTAATCTGGTTATCATTTCCGGGTTTTCGGGAGTCGGCAAGGGAACGGTTGTCCACAGCCTGATGTCCCGCCATACGGGGTATGCTCTTTCCGTTTCATGCACCACCCGTGCGCCGCGGCCGGGTGAAAAGGATGGAGCCGACTATTTTTACATCACACAGAAAGAGTTCGATTCAATGATCGAACGCGGCGAATTTTTGGAGTATGCCCGATATGTCGATCATTCCTACGGAACACCGGGGAAATATGTGAAACAAAAGCTGGAGGAAGGGCTGGATGTCATCCTTGAAATTGAAATTCAGGGAGCCATGAAGGTTCGCCGGCAGTATCCGGAAGCTGTATTGATTTTCATCATGCCTCCGGATTTTGAGACTTTGAAAAACAGACTGGCAGGCCGCGGAAGCGAAACAGCGGATGTTATCCGCGCCCGTCTGAAGCGGGCGGCGGCAGAGTCTGAGGGAATTGAGCAGTACGATTATATTTTCATCAACGATATTGCGGATGACTGTGCGGACCGCATTCACAGACTGCTTCGGAGTCTTCGCAGCCGGACCTCTTCAAACCGCGCATTTATTGAGAAAATAAGAAACCAGATCGAAGAATTCAGAAAGGAGAATGCAAATGATTCATCCATCATATAAAGAACTGATCAGCAAAATAAATGAGGACGTTGAACCCGGGGAAGAGCCGGTTGTTACCAGCCGTTTCTCGGTTGTCATGGCGACCTCCAAAAGGGCCCGTCAGATTATTGCGAAGAACCAGGAACTGCCGCCGGAAGAACAGATAAAGAAGCCTCTTTCGGAAGCCGTAGACGAATTGTATGACGGAAGACTGAAAATTCTTCCGGAACTGCCGGAGGATGAGCAGGAAAAGGAGCTTGACTTTGGCATCTCTTCCATGACCTTTGACGTTGTTCCGGAGGAAGACGGAGAAGACGGCGAAAACGGCGAGGATGAGGAGGAGGATTCCTCCGATGAGGAGGAAGAGGACGATTCCGACGCCGAAGAGGATATGGACGATAATGATCCGGATGATAATAACTGATCGTCCGCAGGGTAACCGGGAGGTTTGCGATGCCTGAAAAACTGGAAGAAAAACTGAAGTCGGACAAATACAATCTGATTATTTCATTTATCTATGTTGTTCTTGGAATTCTGATTCTCGCATGGCCGCATATTTCCCTGAGCCTTATGGGCACACCCGCTGCCATCAGTATGCTTGTGATCGGCACAGTGAACATTGTCCTTTATTTTTCACAGAAGGATAAAAACCGGGAAGTAGCCGGCGGCGTGACGGCGGCTGCTTTTGGTATATATATTCTGATGCATCCGTCTTCCGTCAATACGATTATACCGTTTGGCGTCGGAGTTCTCATACTGATCGGTGCAATGCTGAAGTTCGAATATGCGTCGGACATGAAGAAAATCGGTGTGCGCGGGTGGAAGACTCCCATGTTCTTTGCCCTTGTTCTGATTGCCCTTGGTATTTTCCTCCTGGCTCAGCCAATGAAGGAATTGAAGGCTTACCTGTACATGATTGCCATCGCGCTCATCCTGGACGGCGGGGTCAACGCTGCAAGCCACTTCTTTTTGAAACGCAGGATCAGGAGCCTCAGGAAGGGAATTGATCCGTACGCGAAGCGTGACGCTGCCGCTGCCGCCCGAAAGGCTGAGGCGGAGCGCAAAGCAGCAGAGGAACAGCAGCGCAAAGCGGAGGAAGAAAAGCGAAAAGCAGAGGAAGAACAGCAGCGTAAAGCGGAGGAAGAAAGGCGAAAAGCTGCACAGGCGGAGACTGCAAAGCCCTCTTCCGGCATAACACAGAGCAGACAGTATCCGAATTCCTATGAAACCCCGGAGGAGAACCCGGTACCGGAAGATTCAGCCCCGGACGGACTGCCTTCGGGAGCGGATACGGAAGAAAACTCCGGCAGAAAGGATTTGTTCGACGCCGGGGACGGAGATAAGACATGAACGTTTATTTTGTTTCCCTGGGGTGCGATAAAAATCTTGTCGATTCCGAGGATATGCTTGGCATTCTGGATGCGGGCGGCTATACTGTTACCGACGATGAAGATAATGCAGATATTATTATTGTCAATACCTGCTGCTTCATAGAGGACGCGAAAAAAGAGAGTATCAATACGATCCTGGAGATGGCGGACAAAAGGAAAAACGGTCCCTGCCGTGCCCTGATTGTGACCGGATGCATGGCGCAGCGGTACCGTAAGGAGATAATGGAAGAAATTCCGGAGGTTGACGCCATCGTTGGCACCATGTCCTATGACCGTATCACGGAAGCGATCGACCGCTGCCTTCGCGGCGAGAAGGTAACCCTGATGCAGGACATCAACCGCACCGTGAAGCCGGTGCACCGGCGCATGCTGGCGACGGGCGGGCATTTCGCATATCTGAAAATCGCAGAAGGGTGCGACAAGCACTGCACGTACTGTGTCATTCCTTCTGTCCGCGGACGGTACCGCTCCTTCCCGATGGATGAACTGGTGGAAGAGGCCAGAGACCTGGCTGGGCGGGGAGTCAGAGAACTGATTCTGATTGCACAGGAAACAACGCTCTACGGAACCGATCTGTATGGCCGCAAATGTCTTCATGATCTGATTCATCAGATTGCACAGATCGGCGAAATACGGTGGATCCGTGTCATGTACTGCTACCCGGAGGAGATTTATCCGGAACTTGTGGAGTGCATGAAGACAGAACCTAAATTCTGCCATTATCTGGATCTGCCCATACAGCATGCCGATGATGACATTCTGAAACGCATGGCCAGAAAAACAAGCCGTGAGGATATTGAAAGGATCGTCCGAAACCTGCGGGAACAGATCCCGGATATCTGCCTTCGTACAACACTGATTACCGGCTTTCCGGGAGAAACGGAAGAGAATCATCGGGAACTGGTTGACTTTGTGCGGAAGATGAAATTTGACCGTCTCGGCGTATTTACCTATTCTCAGGAGGAAGGTACACCGGCAGCGGCAATGCCGGACCAGATCGACGAGGATACCAGGGAGCGACGCCGTGATGAAATTATGAAGCTTCAGCAGCGTATATCAGCGGATCGGGAGGAAGAACAGGTCGGACGGGTGCTGACCGTCATGGTAGAAGGCAGGGAGGCTGAGTCTGACAGAGATGACGGCGAGGATGTCTATGTATGCCGTACGTATGCAGATGCTCCGGATGTAGACGGATATCTGTTTCTGGAGACCGGTGAAACACTCTATTCAGGAGATTTTGTGCAGGTACGGGTTACCGGCGCCAACGAGTATGATCTGATCGGGGAACTGTATGAAGCCGGCGAGCCTGGGGATCCGGACGAGGTTCGTGCAGAGTAAGAGATCGTGATGATTTATCAACTCATTCAGGAGAATTGGAATTATGATTACAATGAATATGCCGAACAGGCTGACCATCAGCCGCATGGTAATGGTACCTTTCTTTGTTGCTTTTATGCTGACAGGGCATAATGTGATCGCCGGTTTTATTTTCATTATTGCGTCTCTGACAGACACTCTGGACGGTTATCTGGCGAGAAAGAATAACCAGATAACGGTTTTCGGGAAATTTATGGATCCTCTGGCCGATAAGCTTCTGGTATGCTCGGCACTGATCTGTCTCACGGTCAGAGCGAATAACCCTGTACCTGCCTGGATTGTTATTATCATTATTGCCCGCGAATTCATTATTTCCGGCTTTCGCCTGATTGCAGCGCAGAAGGGCGTCGTGATCGCGGCAAATTTCTGGGGCAAGGCAAAGACAGTTTCCCAGATGGCCATGGTTATCCTGAAAATCTTTGATTTTGGCGGATTTCCCGGATTGCTCGGCGAGATTCTCATGTGGACAGCGCTGGTCCTGACCGTAATCTCGCTGGTTACGTACATGAAAGACAATATTTCGGTTCTTTACGACGTTGACTAAAAGCAGCGCGTAATCATAAACAGCTGCTGCCGCATTTCATTCCGATTCATGCGGCAGCCATTTTTTAGATAATACCGGCGCAATGTCCTTCTCCGGTCAGGAGCGGATCACTGCGTTAAGGGGAAAGAACGGGGACAGAAAAATGGCAAAAATTGAGATGAAGACGCCACTGGTTGAAATGGATGGAGACGAGATGACAAGGATTCTCTGGCGCATGATTAAGGATGAACTCATCCTTCCGTATGTCGATCTGAAGACGGAATATTATGATCTCGGGCTTAAGAACCGGGATGCAACGGAAGATCAGGTAACCGTTGACGCAGCCATGGCAAACAAAAAATACGGTGTCTCCGTAAAGTGCGCGACCATCACGCCGAATGCAGCCAGAGTAGAGGAGTATCATCTGAAAAAAATGTGGAAGAGCCCGAACGGAACCATTCGTTCTATTCTGGACGGAACCGTATTTCGTACTCCGATCACAGTGAATAACATTTTGCCGAATGTTCGTACCTGGAAAAAGCCGATTACCATTGCCAGACATGCTTTTGGCGACATATACAAAGGCTCTGAGATGCTGATCCCGGGAAGAGGAAAAGCGGAGCTGGTATTCACGGATGAGAACGGTGTGGAAACCCGCCAGCTGATCCATGATTTTGAGAAACCGGGTATCCTGCAGGGCACATTTAACCTTGATGCTTCCATAACAAATTTTGCACGCAGCTGTTTTAATTTCGCGCTCAGTCAGAAGGAAGATCTGTGGTTTTGCGCAAAGGATACCATCTCAAAGAAATATGACCATCGTTTTAAGGATATTTTTGCTGATCTGTATGAAAGTGAATATAAGGAAGCCTTTGAGAAGGCAGGCATCATTTACTTCTACACACTGATTGATGACGCAGTTGCCCGCGTCATGAAATCGGAAGGCGGATTTATCTGGGCATGCAAGAACTATGACGGAGATGTTATGAGTGATATGCTTTCTTCCGCCTTTGGTTCTCTGGCCATGATGACGAGCGTTCTGGTATCCCCGGACGGAAACTATGAATATGAAGCCGCTCACGGGACCGTCACCAGACATTACATGAAATATCTGAAGAATGAAAAGACTTCCACCAACCCGGTAGCTACAATCTTCGCCTGGACGGGCGCGCTTCGAAAGCGCGGTGAGCTGGATCAAATCCCGGAGCTTGAGGATTACGCAGTCCGCATGGAAAAAGCGACGCTGGCAGCCATCGAAGGAGGGAAGATGACCGGAGATCTGGCACGACTGACCACAACCGCGAACCCGGCCGTCCTCGACAGTGAAAGCTTCCTCAAAGCTGTTCGTGCTGAATTTGAACGCAGGTAAGCAGGCCCCGCCATCAGGGCTGCAGAAACCGGGACCAGAATGCGGGGGCGCTTATGTCAGGAGGGCAAAGCCCTCCTGACAAGGCCACGAAGCGGACCCTGCGTTCATGAGCAGGGAGTGAAGCGGATTGCGATTTTCCGCATTACTACATGGAATTTATTGAGAAAGGAGATTCTGCTTGGACGACGAAGAATATATGAAAGCGGTAAAGCTGGGTCAGAAAGCGGTAAAGGCAGCGGTAGAAAAGGGAGAATCGCCTTATCTTCCGGCCCTGGATGATATAATTAAAGATTTCTCAATCCGGTCGGAGGTGCCTCTGGGACTGGTTGATATTCCGCTGGACCAGATTGTCGGCACGAAAACCGTCGGACGGCAGAATTCTTTTGCCAGAAATTTCATGCCGATCATGAATCCCGACAGCGAATTTGCCGTGAAGTGGATGCACGTGTATGACTATCAGATGGACAGCGGAGTTGCCGACCCCATTGTAGCCTATGAGTTTATGAACAGGTTTTACGTGCTCGAGGGAAACAAGAGAGTAAGCGTCCTGAAATATATTCACGCATTCAGCATTGAGGGAAATGTAACCCGTCTGGTTCCGCAATGGTCGGAAGATCCGCAGGTACGGATATTCTATGAATTCATGGAATTTTACCGCAGAACACAGATTAATTTTATAACCATGTCCAGACCGGGAAGTTATCAGAAACTGCTGACGCTGTGCGGCCCGAAGGACACAGATGTCTGGACGGATGACATGCGCATGGATTTTACATCCTCATACCGGCGGTTTGAAAAAGTGTTCGAAGAAAAGGACGGGGGAAAATATGGAATCAGCTGCGGCGATGCATTTTTGATGTATCTTTCCGTCTACCCGTACCAGGATATGGAGAATATCACGGATTCACAGCTGGAAGAGCAGGTCAATGCCATCTGGGACGAAATATCGGTTCTGAAGGAACAACCGGAGAGCACGCTGGTGATGAAACCCGGGGAGGATGAGACGGCGCCGAACATTTTCACACGCTTTTTCACTGCTTCCCGCGTTAAACAGCTGAATGTCGCCTTTATCCATGATAAACCGATGGGAAATTCCGGCTGGACGTACAGCCATGAACTTGGGCGCATGCACCTGGAAGAGGTGTTCAAAAATGAAGTAAAGACGATGGCCTATTTTGCTCTTTTTGATTCCGATAACGGGGATGAACGGGCAGAGAACATGATCGAGTCTGCCATCGAGGACGGCAATCAGATCATTTTTACGACCTCGGAACGGCTGCTGTCGGCGAGTCTGAAGGTGGCGGTCCGACATCCGGAAATCAGAATTCTGAACTGCTGTGTTCATCGGCCTTATAAAAATATACGCACGTACTACGGGCGCATGTATGAAGCAAAGTTCCTCGAGGGAATGGCAGCCGGTGCCATGGCGGCCAATGATAAAATTGCCTACCGCGCGGATTACCCGATCTATGGAGCGCTGGCCAACATCAATGCTTTTGCACTTGGAGCCAGCTCCGTCAACCCGCGTGCCAGGGTCTATCTTAACTGGATCGGAGAGAAAAATGCTGATTTTTCAGATATGATTGCGAAGAATGATATTCATGTTATTTCGGACGTGGATACCATCCGCCCGGATGATAAGAACCGGCGGTATGGCCTGTATATTTACGGAAACGGAATGGCAGCGAACCTGGCAGCGCCGATCTGGAACTGGGGAAAATTCTATGAGAAGATCATCCGTGATATTGTATCCGGATCATGGAATAGTACCGCAAAAAAAGGTGCCCTGAATTACTGGTGGGGGATTTCCGGGGGTATCATTGATCTGATCACCTCCAAAAACATGCCCGAGGGCATTCATACGCTTATCGATCAGATCAGGGGTCAGATTTATTCTGAAAATTTTCATCCCTTCCAGGGAGTGATTTATAAGCAGGACGGAAGCACGGCCGGATCGAAGGACACGGTTCTTTCTCCGGAGGAAATCATCACGATGGATTATCTGTGCTCCAATGTCATTGGAAGGATTCCAGGGGTTGAAGATCTGACAGAGGAAGCAAGGAAAATTGTTTCCGTGCAGGGAGTCGGAACGGCCTGAATTGCCTGAAAGAGATCGTACAGCCGCCTGGCATAGTTTGGAAATGAACAATCAGGTCCGCCATGAGAGTACACACAGCGGCGGACCTGATTGTTTTTTATCTCGCTTCCGCACCATTTTTATACGTTTTCTTACCCGGCGTCATTTTCTGCCGTGCTTTTGGATGCTTTTTCATTTTTTTGCGAATCGCCGGAGACTGGACGGACGGAGCGAAGGATGTTCTGTACAACCGGATTGAAACGAGCCGAGCCCTGAGGAGAGATGGCGATGGTATAGAGATCACCGCCGTCTGCGAAAACAAGTCCTGACGTATTGTAGGAGGAGCTTTCAAAACAGACGCAGTCTATGGAATTGACATCGCAGTAATAAAGATAATCGTAGTTTTCATCGGATTTGAGCGCATGATAGATATCTTCGGTACCGGCCGGATTTACCTGTGATTCGGAAATGCCTACCTGCCCGTAATAATCGTCCAAAACCTTCTGAGGAGATTTCGCCAGATAGATAAGACCGGAATCCTTATATTCCTCATCTTCGGAAAGGTCGCAGACATCCCAGTTGGCAGGAAGAAAGAGCTCAAAACCAAGGCCGGTGTCGACCCAGACGCCGGGATAGACATTCCTGTCAATGTCGTGATATGAAAGTGTAAGGACGGTATCCGCTGTATTGCCGGATTTTTCATCTTCGCCGTTCACAGACAGTTCGGAAGCACCGGCCGAAAAGACGGAAGTAAAAATGGCGGCCGCCGCAAGAGCGGCGATCAGTAAATCAGATTTCTTTATCATAGATGCACCTCCTGAGGACATGCCATCAGCTTTAACTGGAACCATACTGCTGGAAACAGTGTACAGGAAATTAGTTCATTTGTAAATAATCTCAGGGAATGTTGAATTTACAGCTGTTTTACAGTATAACTGTAACGGAATTGACAAATATAACGGAAGGAGAAACAATATGTGTGCAGAGCATCAGATAAAGAATCGAACGGGAAAAACTGTCCGAAGGCTGGCAGCTTATATGCTCGCTGCTTTCATGATACTTTCGGTTTCCGGTTTCGCCGGAGCGCAGGAAACAGCCGCTGCAGAAGAGAACGGTGTCCCGCAGGAGAGTACGGAAGGGGCGGAAGAACTTACCGGCAATTACAATCTGCTTCTGATCGGCTCGGACAGACGTGACACCAGCTGGAACGGAAATTCGGATGTTATGCTCCTGGTTACCATCAATCATGATGTTGACAAAATCTTTTTAACATCTTTTATGAGAGATCTGTGGGCGGATATCCCCGGCGTCGGGCAGACAAAGCTCAATGCCGCCTACGCCAGCGGCGGCGCCAGCCTGCTGGAGGAAACACTGAAAAACTGTTACCGGATCCATGTGGATAACTACGCAGCCGTAGATTTTGAGGGGATCGCCAATATCATTGATCTGATGGGCGGAGTGAAAGTGAAACTCGATACGGCGGAAGCGGATTTTATCAATCAGGGAGTCGGCGGATCTGATGTCCGTGCGGGCGCCTCGGTTCTTCTGAATGGAAAGCAGGCCTGCATGCATATGCGCAACCGGTCCACACGCGGCAGCGACTTTGAAAGGACCCGGCGGCAGAGAGAAGTGCTGGTCAGCCTTTTTAACAGCATCAGCGCCTCGAAGCTTCTGAGCATCCAGGAAAACGAGAAAGAGTATCTCGATCAGATGGAAACGGACCTGAAACGGGCGGACATCATGAAACTGATTCTCCAGTTCCCAACGTTCAGCTCCTACCGTCTGGTGCAGGAGAGACTTCCATATGATCACATGTATCATTCGGAAAATGAGGTTCTGGTACCGGATGATCTTAACGCAACCGTGAAAAAGCTGACGGACGAGATCTATGCTGCCAACTGAGGTGCCGCTATGAAAATTCTGGTTCTGGCCGACGCGCCGTGCAAGGCATTCTGGGATTACTATGATGGAACGAAACTCAAGGGATATGACCTGATTTTATCTGCCGGTGATCTTCCGGCGGCGTATCTTTCATTTATTGTCACCTTCTCAAACTGCCCGGTTCTGTATGTTCATGGAAATCATGATGAAAAGTACATGTTCCGTCCGCCGGAAGGCTGTGACTGTATTGAGGATAAGATTTATACCTATCAGGGTGTGCGCATTCTCGGGCTTGGCGGTTCGATGCGGTATCGATACTCGGAAGCTCCCTACACGCAGTGGTCGGAGGAAGATATGCAAAAAAGGATAAAGAAGATGCGTCTGAAGCTGATGCGAAGCCATGGCTTTGATATTCTGCTTACGCACGCGCCGGCACGCGGAATAGGAGACCAGGATGATCCGTGCCATCGCGGTTTTTCTGCTTTTCTTCCGCTGATCGATAAGTATTCGCCCAAATATATGGTTCACGGCCATGTTCACATGAATTACGGATACGACGTAAAGCGGGAAGAAATCCGGGGAAATACAAAGATCATCAATGCGTATGAGCGGTATGTAATCGAAATATGACAGGATTGGATGTTCGTCCGGCAGAGGCGCAGGAATCAAAAGTCCGCAGAGAAAGAATTCTCTGCGGACTTTTGAATCAGGAAGAATTTATTCCGCCAGTTCCTCCCAGCGGTCATAGAGAACAGCCAGCTGTTCCTGAATTTCCTCCTTTCGGCGACTCAGGGCGGTTACCTGTTCCAGGTTTGTGAATACTTCCTCGCGGCTTAGATCATCGTCGATCCGCCTGTCTTCCTCTTCCAGAGCGGAAATTTCCGTTTCCGTTTTTTTCAGCTCGTTCCGCCGCCTGGCCTGCGCGGCCTTTAACTCTTTAGATTTTTCCCAGCTTACTCTGCCGTCCGAATTTTCAATACTTCCGGAAGAATTTTCTGCAGCGGCTCCGGAAAAAGGAGACGGGCAGGCCGCTGATTTTTCCTTCAAACCTTCCTCACGGCTGAGGGCCTGAAGTGTTTCACGCTTCTCCAGATAATAATCATAGTTTCCGATATAGTTAATCAGGCGCGTATCCTTCAGTTCCAGAATACGGGTTGCGGTCTGGTTGATGAAATAGCGGTCGTGGGAAACGTAAAGCACGGTTCCGGTGTAATCGCAAAGCGCGCTTTCCAGGATCTCCTTTGAAAAGATGTCCAGATGATTGGTAGGCTCATCGAGAATCAGAAAATTTGCCCTGGAAAGCATGAGCTTCGCCAGCGAAACACGGCCGCGCTCTCCGCCGCTGATTTCACTGATGAGCTTAAATACATCATCCCCCGTAAACAGAAATGCAGCCAGGGTATTGCGGATTTTTGTATTGTCCAGCTCCGGATACTCATCCTGAAGCTCATCGAACAGATTTTTCTGTGCATGCAGGACCTGGTGTTCCTGATCGTAGTAGCCGATATTGACACGAGATCCCAGCGTGATTTTTCCGCTGTCCGCCTCCTCAATGCCCATGATGATTTTAAGAAGGGTTGATTTTCCGGTTCCGTTATCACCGATCAGTGCTACACGTTCACCACGTCTGATATCGAAGGTGAGATCCGAAAACAGCTCGTTGTCTCCGAAGGCCTTCGCCAGATGTTCAATTTTCATGACATCCCGTCCGCTTTCAATGCGGGGCTCAAGGGTCAGATGAATCTGCGTATCCTCATCCACCGGTTTATCGAGAACCTGGATTCTGGCCAGCTGCTTTTCACGGCTTTCTGCCCGCCGGATGGATTTCTCCCGGTTGAACTGTCTTAGTTTTGTGATGACCTCCTCCTGATGTTTGATCTGTGCCTGCTGATGAAGGTAAGCCTTCAGGGCAGCGCGGCGCATTTCTTCTTTTTTAAAGGAATAATCGGAATAATTCCCCTGAAACGTCGTCATCTTTCCCCGGTCAATTTCTATGACCTTTGTGACGATCCGGTTGAGAAAGTACCGGTCGTGGGACACAATGAGTACGGCACCCTTGTAGTTAAGCAGATAGTTTTCAAGCCAGGAAATCGCATTGATGTCAAGATGGTTGGTCGGCTCATCAAGCAGCAGAACATCAGGCATTTCAAGAAGCAGCCTTGCCAGAGCAACCCGGGTTTTCTGACCGCCGGACAGTGTGTCCGTGCTGAAACCAAATTCATCCTCCGAAAACCCCAGCCCCTTGAGGACTCCGGTAATTTCACTTTCAACGGCGTAACCGTTTGCATTTTCAAAATCAGTGTTCAGATGGTGGTATTCTTCCATCAGAGAATCAAGTTCAGCCCCCGAGGCCTCCTTCATTTCAAGCTCAAGCGAACGAAGCGTGCGTTCCATCTCAAAAACGCTCTCTTTTACTTCCCGGACTTCCTCATAGATGGTTTTATGGCTGTGCAGCATTCCCTGCTGCGCAAGATAACCGATGGTTTTATCTTTGGAGAGCGTAACCTCGCCGTTGTCGGCCTTTTCCTCTCCGACAATGATTTTAAGGAGGGTGGACTTTCCGGCTCCGTTGATTCCGACAATGGCCGCCTTTTCGTGTTCTTCAATCCCAAAAGAAGCATGGACAAGTATATCGTCCGTGCCGAAGGATTTACATAGATCGTGACAGGATAAAATCATAAACTATATACCTCAGTTGCATATTCAAAATCGAACCGTGCCGATATGTCTGTATTATTTTACTCAATCAGGGATTTGAAATCAAGGTTTCAGATTATTTGACATCGTTGCCGTATATTTGTATAATTGTCGTGATTTATATCACAATGTAGTATATCACCCGGTCAGAACCGGGGAAACAGGGGTGCAGTTTTGGAAGAGAAGTATATTTCGAAAGCGGTTATTGCCAGACTGCCGCGCTATTATCGCTATCTGGGCAATCTGATGGACGAACATGTGGAACGGATTTCTTCGGCGGACCTCAGTAAAATCATGAAGGTCACATCGTCCCAGATCCGGCAGGATCTTAACAATTTCGGTGGTTTCGGGCAGCAGGGGTACGGATATAATGTGAAATACCTGTACAATGAGATAGGAAAAATACTGGGGCTGGATCAACAGTATAACATGATTATACTCGGCGCCGGCAATCTTGGCACCGCGCTGGCAAATTATCAGCATTTTGCAAACCGCGGCTGGAATGTGATAGCTGTCTTTGACCGGGATCCCGGAAAACATGGAGGGCGTGTGCGCGAGGGTGTAGAGATCTACAGCCTGGACGATCTGGAAAAATACCTTGATCATAACCGGATTGACATAGCCTGCCTGGCTATTCCGGCTTCGGTGGCGCAGAAATATGCGACCTGCATGATCCGTCATGGAATAAAGGCAATCTGGAATTTTGCGCATACGGATCTGGAGGTCCCGGAGGACGTGGTGGTGGAGAATGTTCACCTCAGCGAAAGCCTTATGCAGCTTTCTTACCGGATGACGCATAAGAATAAAAACAAGGACAGAGAGAAAGATTAAAAAAGGAAAACGGAGTTAAATTTATTATTATGAAGAAATTACTCACGGCAGCGCAGGCGAGGGAAGCCGATCGCTATACGTGTGAACAGATTGGCATTCCGTCCATGGTTCTCATGGAGACAGCCTCGATGGCCGTCCGGGATGCAGTTCTTCATTTTCTGCAGCAGGGCAGAGCGGCGGACGAATTGTCCCACAGCCGTGTTCTGGCTGTATGCGGGTCGGGAAATAATGGCGGCGACGGCGCCGCCGCCGCAAGACTTCTGCTGATGAAGGGTATTCATGCAGAAGTCTTTTTTGCAGGCAATGAAGAACACGGCACGGAACAGATGAAGGCACAGCTTTCCATCTTCGAAAAGCTCGGCGGAAAAGTTTACCGCCAGGTTCCACCGGATTTTGGCACCTATGATGTGCTGATCGATGCACTTCTGGGAATTGGACTTTCCCGCCCGGTGGAGGGAAAAACAGCCCTCTGGATCGACAGGATCAATGAAGCATCCCGGAAGGATAAGGTACATGTGATATCCGTTGATATTCCGTCCGGAGTCTGTGCCGACAATGGGAAAACAGGCGGTGTGTGCGTACACGCGGATGAGACGGTGACGTTCTCGTATTTAAAGAGAGGCCATATCCAGTACCCCGGGAGAGAAAACTGCGGAGTTGTACATCTTTGCGAAGCTTCCATCTGCATGGAGCCGGCTTCCGGCAGTAAGGGGGCAGACCGGGAGGACGCCTGCGCCTTCACCCTGGATACCGAAGATGTGAAGCGGCTGCTTCCGAAGCGTGTGAGACGCTCGAACAAGGGAACCTATGGCCGCGCTGTTATTGCTGCCGGATGCCGCAATATGGCCGGAGCCGCTGTCCTGTGCGGACGCGCGGCTATGAATACCGGAGTCGGACTGGTTCAGTTTCTGTCCGATGAAACAAATCGTGTCATACTTCAAAGTTCAGTTCCGGAAGCTGTTTATACGCCGGTGCTCAGGACAACGGAGTACAAAAACATACTGTCGAAGGCGTCGGCTGTCGGAATCGGTCCGGGACTGGGCACATCCGCAGGTGCCGCCTTTCTTTTGAAAAGGGTTCTCGAGAATCGCGGCGGCAAAACACTTGTGATCGATGCGGACGCACTGAACCTTTTGTCGGAAAACGGCAGGAAAATTTCCGGAGAAGAGGATTTGGCAGAGGAGCCGGCGGATCCGGTACGCTCCGGTGTCATCATCACACCGCATCCCGGGGAGATGAGCCGTCTGACCGGACTGGGCGTGCCGGCAATCCTTGATGATCCTGTCCGTGCGGCGATGACGTATGCGAAACAAAATAATCTGATCTGTGTCCTGAAGGATGCATCGACCATCGTGACAGACGGCCGCAGACTTTATATAAACCAAAGCGGGTGCGGCGGTATGAGCACAGCCGGCTCCGGGGATGTGCTGACAGGAATTATTACGGCGCTTGCGGCGCAGGGACTGGATGCCTTTACAGCAGCGTATCTGGGAGTTTATATACATGGGCTTGCCGGCGAAAGAGCTTCTTCACAGTGGGGAGAGCGCGGGATGACGGCGATGGATATTGTGGAGGCGGTGAAATGGGTACTCAGAGAGTATGCGCAAGAATCAATCTGAAAGCGGTAGATGAAAACTTCCGGGTGATGAAAAAGAATCTGCTTCACGGAGAAAAAATCTGCGCAGTTGTAAAAACAAACGCGTACGGGCATGGGGCTGTGCGCATAGCTGCGTACATTGAACACGATCCGCAGATCTGGGGCTTCGCGGTGGCTACGGCGGAAGAAGGCCGGTCACTGAGGCATGCAGGTATCCGTAAGCCGATTCTGGTTCTGGGATATGTATTCGCGGAGGATTATGAGGATCTTGCCCGGCTTGAGATCCGGCCGGCCGTGTTCAAGACGGATATGGCGGCTGCGCTTTCGAAGACAGGCGAAAAGCTGGGCCGGAAACTTCCGGTACATCTGGCGCTGGATACCGGAATGAGCCGGATCGGATTCGGGGATTCGGAAGAGTCCGTCAAAAAAATAAGGCAGATTGCCTCTCTTCCTGGCATAGAAATAGAAGGAATGTTTACACATTTTGCGCGCGCGGACGAGGTGGATAAATCCACAGCCCAAAAGGCGCTGCAGCGATATCTTGCTTTCGCGGACAAACTGGAGAGGGCGGGAATACCGATCCCCCTCCGGCACTGTTCCAACAGCGCCTCGATTCTGGAACTCCCGGAGGCACATCTGGATATGGTACGTGCCGGCATCACAATCTACGGGATCTATCCCTCCGACGAGATGGATCGGAAAAAGAATGTGCTTCAGCCGGTGATGGAGCTGAAAAGTCATATCGCATACATCAAGAAAGTACCGGCGGGCACGCCGGTCAGCTACGGCGGCACCTTTGTGACGGAACGGGAAACGCGGGTAGCCACAATCCCGGTCGGATATGGCGATGGGTATCCAAGGTCACTGAGCAATAAAGGGTATGTCCTGATTGGCGGGCAAACCGCTCCTATCATCGGAAGAGTGTGCATGGACCAGTTTATGGTGGATGTGACGGACATAGAAGCGCACGAACAGGAGGAGGTTACCCTGCTCGGGAAGGATGGCGGAGCTTTTCTTGGAATTGATGAGCTCGGCAGACTTTCCGGGCGCTTTCCTTACGAATTTGCCTGCTGTATAAACGAGCGGGTGCCGCGGGTATATCTGACCTGAGATTGCAGAGGCTTTAATCGAATATTGACGATCGTGATCATAAATGCTATATTTTGATCGTATGTTTTTTGTCATGAGAGGCTGCAGGGGATTTTCTGCCTGCACTTTTGCGGAATCCGAGGTGATTTTTGTTTTATGGACGACAGTGCCGGCCCCTCGTGGGGACTGATTCTGTTTTCTGGGTTATTGATCATTGATTTCGTTTTTTCCATGTACAGCAGTGCCCTTGAAAATGTCAGCGATAATTTTCTGGACGAAGCTGCTGAAAATGGCAATGAAAGAGCCGAAAAGGTTCATAAGCTTAAGAGCAGAGCAGATTATTTTGTATATGCATGCTGGTTATATCTGATCCTTACAGCATTTTCCGCCGTTAGCGCAGCTTGGACCGGAACCTCCTGCGAAGGAGGAATTCTGTCTTCTCCTGCTTTCTGCGCAATTTTGTTCTCCGTGATTGTATTCGTCTTCGGAGAAGCTTTGCCGCGGATGTTCGGGAAGAAGTACAGAAACAGCTGTTCGCTTCGATGTTATGGTTTTGTTCACGTATTTACCGCAATCACTATGCCGTTTTCGTTTGTCCTGATTAACATTTCAATGCTGATCGGTTTTATGTTCGGCATCCGGAAAAAGGATCTGGATGATGAGGTGACCGAGGATGAGATCATCTCTATGGTGAACGAGGGACATGAGCAGGGCGTCCTTGATAAAAACGAGACGGAGATGATCAACAATATCTTCGAGCTGGATGACAAGCAGGCACGCGATATTATGACACACCGCAAGGATATCTGCGGCATCGATGCGGATTACACACTCGGACAGGCGATTGATTTTATGTCCGGCAGAAATAATTCCCGTTTCCCGGTCTATGACGGAACGATCGATAATATTATCGGTGTTCTCCATTACCGGGATGCGATGCGCTTTTCCAATTCGGACGGCTTTGAGGATAAGAAGCTGCGGGATATCCCGGGCCTTCTTCTTCCGGTTAAATTTATACCGGAGACAAGGCAGATCAGTGTCTTGTTTAAAAGCATGCAGGCTCAGAAGCTTCAGATGGTTATTGTGGTTGACGAGTATGGCGAGACAGCCGGACTTGTTACCATGGAAGATATTCTTGAAGAGATTGTGGGAAATATCTTCGATGAATATGATGAAGATGAAACGCAGATCATTCGTGAAGATGACGGAAGTTACATCATGGATGGCATGACGCCGCTTTCGGATGTAGAAGAAGAACTCGGAATCAAACTGAACGACGAAGAACACGAAACACTGAACGGCTATCTGATTTACAAACTGGACCGTATACCTGACGAGCATGAAACCTCCGTGATTGAAGCGGATGGATATGCTTTTCGTATTATTGAGGTGAAAAATAATACGATCCGCTGGGTTCACGTCAGAAAACTGAATAAAGAGGAGACGGAGAACAAGGACAGCGGCAGAACAAGAGAAGAGGAAGGCCGGGGGAAGAACCGGGCAGAGAATGATAACCGGACGGACAGTAAGAAGGATGAGGAGTAATATTTATGTCAGGACATTCAAAATTCGCTAATATCAAGCACAAAAAGGAAAGAAACGACGCGGCAAAGGGAAAGGTGTTTACGATTATCGGACGTGAGATTGCGATCGCGGTAAAGGAAGGCGGTCCGGATCCGAACAACAACAGCAAGCTGCGCGACGTTATCGCCAAGGCCAAGGCTGCAAACATGCCGAACGACACCATTGACCGCGGTATCAAAAAGGCAGCAGGGGATGCCGCTTCCGTAAATTATGAACAGCTCACGTATGAAGGCTACGGCCCGGGCGGAGTTGCCATCATTGTTGAGGCTCTGACCGATAACCATAACCGCACCGCTGCCAGTGTTCGTTCTGCTTTTTCCAAGGGAGGCGGCAACATTGGAACACCGGGAAGCGTTTCCTTCATGTTTGACGAAAAAGGACAGATCATCATCGACAAGGAAGAGTGTGAAATGAATGCGGATGACCTGATGATGGAAGCGCTGGAAGCCGGTGCAGAGGATTTCAGTGAGAGCGATGACAGCTATGAAATCATCACGGATCCGGGCGATTTTTCTACTGTCCGCGAGAGCCTGGAGAAGAAGGGCATCCCGATGGCATCGGCAGATGTTACGATGATTCCGCAGAATTATGTTTCCGTTACCGACGAGAGCAACCTGAATCAGCTGAACCGAATTCTTGACCTTCTGGATGAAGATGACGATATCCAGGCTGTCTATACTAATCTTGAGGAAGAGTAAGGTTTCGATTTTCAGGACATCGGAGAAATAAGGAAGAATAGCCTTGAATAATTATCTGGAAGCCCGGGAGGGCATGGAAAAACTGCTGGATCTGACCGCGGATGCGATAGAAGGCTTCAACCGCAGGGAGTATACGGAAAGCTTTAAGAGCCTGTATGTGCGGATGGTACCCACGTTTGATGCCATTGAGGAGCTGTATGTCAGCGTAAATGAACCGGATACCATGATTTCCAACATGGCACAGGCTCTGACAGCAAATGCCAGAGGCAGGCTGCAAAGTGAGAGAGTCCGCAGAAAAAAGGACATGATTCAGATGAATCTGAATATGCAGATGGTTGCGTTTGTGCTTCCGGGGATCCTGGATTATAAGGGGCAGTCTTCACGGCCGCTGGCAGATGAAATCATCCGCCAGTGGAAGGAAGCGTTCCCGAAGAGCAACATCTCTGCGGCAACCTTCGAGGAAATTGAGAAGGGGTTTCATCACAAGTGGTGTTATGTTACCACCGCTGTCTGCCGCAGCCTGAAGAAGGGTGACGACTGCTATGAGCTGAACCTTCTGCGCAGTTACCGCGACCGATATATGAGAAGTCAGCCGGACGGCGAGGAAATTGTGCGGGAATATTACGATATCGCTCCATCCATTGTCAAGCATATCAATCAGAGAGATAATGCGGACACGATTTACAGACAGATCTACGACGGTTATATTCGTCCGTGCATTCACATGATCGAAAATGGTAAGGACAGGGAGTGCATTGAGCTGTATACGCAGATGGTTAAAACACTTCAGGAAAAATATTTCTACAGCTGAAAGAAAATAAGATCCCGGCGCCTGCCCAAAGCAGGAAGCCGGGGTTTTGCGTGTAACTGCAATGTGCAAATGCCGCCGGTTTGGGGCAGAACGCACAGTCCACCTGTTTATGAAATGAGGTATTCACATGACTTTACTGCAGTCTGTTTTTTTAGGGTTAATTCAGGGGCTTACGGAATTTCTTCCGGTATCCAGCTCCGGACATCTGGCGATCGCTCAGAATATTTTCCACATCGATACGGGAAGTTCCATTCTGTTCGATATTCTTCTTCACGTCGGCACGCTGATGGTTGTGTTTGCCGTGTACTGGAAGGATATCTGGAAACTGATAAAAGAATTCTTTATGATGATCCGGGATATCCTCTGCAATGTCCGTATTTATTCGAAGAACAAAAAGTCTTCCGTGCAGACACCCTACCGGCGGATTGTGAAAACAAATTACCGCAAATTTGTGGTACTGATCATCGTATCCACTATTCCGACGGGAATAATCGGTCTCCTGGGGAAAAAACTGATCGAGGATGCCTCCTCAACCCTGATTGTCCCGGGAATCTGTCTGCTGATCACAGGTGTTCTGCTGCTCCTTTCCGACCGGGCAGAGAATACCACAAAAATCCCCCAGGATATTTCCTGCAGGGAAGGAGCTGTCGTCGGCATTGCGCAGGGATTTGCAACGCTTCCGGGACTTTCCCGCTCCGGAACCACCATTGCGGCGTGCCTTTTCTGCGGTTTTGACCGGGCTTTCGCTGTGAAGTATTCCTTTATTCTTTCCATTCCGGCAATCCTCGGAGCGGCTGTTCTGGAGATTAAGGATGTCGGATCTGAAGTGGTAACCGGTTCACAGACCGGTATTTATCTGGCGGGCATGGCCACAGCGGCTGTCGTCGGCTTCTTCGCCATTAAATGCGTGCTGAAGGTTGTCAGCCAGAAGAAGTTCAGATATTTTGCCTATTACTGTTTCGCAGCCGGAACCGTAGCCATTATCTGCAGCTTTGTGCTGTGAGTTTTTGTGTTTTATCTGCCGGCCGGCTGGCCGGTTCGGCAGCAGCAGTGTTCATATAAGGGGTATGTGAATGGCAGCAAAGAAAAAAAAATCCTCCCCAGGAAGAAAAAATGCTTCCGGGAGAAATCGCAGTCAGCGGAAAAATAATTCCGGAAGCAGAAATACCCGCACTTCCGGCAGAAAAAGTACATCTTCCTCAGGGAGAAGAAGCAGTCGGGAACAGGAAAAGGAATATATCGATTATTCGCTGTACTATGAAGTGATTTTGTGGATTATTCTTGCCGCCGCCATTCTTCTTTTTATAAGTATGCTCGGCATGGGCGGAAAATTGGGAAGCGGGGCAGCCGGTGTCATTTTCGGCGTTTTCGGAATCATGGGCTATCTTTTTCCGTTTTTCCTTTTCTTTCTATCTGCGTTCCTGATTTCCAACGGTCGTTCGGGAACCGCACATCGGAAGGCTGTCTGTTCTATTCTTCTGTTCCTGATTTTTTGCGGACTGATGCAATTGATCCTGGTGGGTTATAACGAGACATTTACATTGAAAGAGTACTATGAATCAGGGGCTCAGTATCACACGGGGGGCGGTTTCATCGGAGGCTGCCTGATGATGTTCTTTACTCCCGCCATCGGAAAAGCCGGTACCTGGATTGTGCTCCTTGCCATGGCCGTTGTATTTATGATTCTGATTTCTCAGCGTTCTCTGATGCGCAGCATTCGCCGTCACAGCCGGAATGCAGCCGAAAAAGCCCGGGTAAACCGTGAACGGCGAAGGCAGTGGCGTGAGATGGAACAGCTGCGGCGCAGGGAGGAAAGAGAACAGCAGGAAGAAACAGCAGGCAGGAGTGCGGCTTATCCGGAAAATGACGCGGAATCTCTGAGCAGTTTTCGTCTTTTCCCGGAGAAAAGCCCAGGAAGGCGCGACAACCGCTTTGCCGGAGTTACAACGGCAACCACGCTTACACCGCAGAGTAAAGGCGACGATTCACGCTCCGGCGATATGGTTCAGGTTCTGCCGCCGGTTACCGGGAAAACACTGGGATCTCCGGTCAGCCTGAAAAACGGAAGGAACGTACAGCACCAGCGCATTGGATCGGACGTAACGTTTGATGAGGACAGCGGGGACAGTATACTTTTCATGGCAGGACAGGAACCGGCCGCCATGAAAAATCTGCGCGGGCAGGCCCAGCGGAGCCGGAAGAGCAGGAAATACGAACCCATTCCTGAAAAAACACTCTTTCCGCTGCGGGATGACTGCAGCCGCGGGGATGCAGCTTCCTCCACGGAAATAAAACAGGCTTCCGGGGTACAGAGGACTGAGAATAAAGCTGGAAATAAAGCAGCTCCCGGCGGCGATGATTCCTTCGTGGATCTTTCAGATCTTAAGGTTTCCGGGATCTCTGTCGAAAACAAAAAGAATGTTCCGGCAGGGGATGACCTTATGAAGGCGGAAAGCAGCGGTCCCAGCGCTTATGACCTTATGAAAGAGGAAGAAAGAAAGAGTCCTGCCGCGAAGGCGGCGGAAGGCGCATCCGCAGAACGGACCAGAAAAACCAAAGCAGACCGGGAAGATATCAATGCCGGCATTGCCGGAGTGGAGAAGGAGATTTCTGCCGGGAAGAAGGCCGTAAAACCGAAATACGTCTTCCCTCCGGTTTCGCTGCTGAAAAATCCGTCCGGAAACAGAAACGGAACATCGGAGGAAGAACTTCGCCGCACCGCGGCCAAGCTGGCCGAAGTATTCAAAACCTTCGGTGTAAATGTAAAAATCACCAATGTCATCTGCGGGCCGACGGTAACACGCTATGAACTGATCCCGGAGATGGGAATCAAGGTCAGCAGGATCCTCAGCCTGCAGGATGATATCATGCTTAACCTGGCGGCTGCCGACATCCGGATTGAGGCACCGATTCCGGGAAAGGCTGCCGTGGGAATTGAGATTCCGAACAAACAGCCGACCGGAGTTATGCTTCGGGAACTGATTGATTCGGATGAGTTCCGAAACAAACCCTCCAATCTGACATACTGCGTCGGGAAGGATATTGCCGGTCAGATTATCGTTTCTGATATATCCAGAATGCCTCATCTTCTGATCGCCGGTTCCACCGGCTCCGGAAAATCCGTATTCATCAACACGCTGATCATGAGTATCATTTATAAATCATCCCCGGAGGACGTTAAAATGATTATGATTGATCCGAAGGTGGTTGAGCTTTCGGTGTACAACGGCATTCCGCACCTTTACATTCCGGTTGTCACGGATCCGAAAAAAGCGGCAGACGCTCTGAACTGGGCTGTCGCCGAAATGACGGCAAGATACAAAAAATTTTCCAATTCCGGTGTGCGCGATATCCGGGGATATAACAAAAAAGTGGATCAGGTGAGAAAGCAGATGGAGGAGGCAGCCCGTGGGAATGCCTTCTCAGGCTCTGCCGCCGCCGCTGCCCTTCCGGCGGCACCGGCAGCAGAAACAGGAAATGGATCTTCACCTGAGAACGGGTCTGCTTCTGTGGAATCTTCCGCTTCCGACAATATGCCGGAGAAAATGCCTCAGATTGTAATCATCGTGGATGAGCTGGCGGACCTGATGATGGTCTCCTCCAAGGAGGTTGAGGATGCAATCTGCCGCCTGGCTCAGCTGGCCAGGGCCGCCGGAATTCATCTGGTAATCGCTACGCAGCGTCCGTCGGTTGACGTTATCACCGGACTGATCAAGGCCAATATGCCGTCCCGCATCGCGTTTGCGGTATCCTCCGGCGTGGATTCAAGAACCATTCTGGATATGAACGGTGCCGAAAAGCTGCTCGGCAACGGCGATATGCTGTTTTTCCCTCAAAATTTCAAACAGCCGATGCGTGTGCAGGGGGCTTTTGTCTCCGACCAGGAGGTTGCCGATGTAACCGACTTCCTCAAACAGAATAACAGCATCGAGGATTATGATCAGAAGATGCAGGAGAGGATGGAAGATGTGGAAAAATCCGCATCCCACACGTCAGCGGGGGGCGGCAGTGATCAGGATGAACTGTTCGCGGACGCCGGCCGGTTTCTGATAGAAAAAGATAAAGCCAGCATCGGCATGCTGCAGCGCTGGTTTAAGATCGGCTTCAACCGTGCCGCGCGCATTATGGATCAGCTGTCGGAAGCCGGTGTCGTCGGCCCGGAGGAGGGCACCAAACCGAGGAAAATTTTAATGTCAGAGGAGCAGTTTGAAAATTATCTGGAGCAGAACGGGTAAACCGGGAACAGCTTCGGACAGGACCAATGAGTCTGCAGGACCCGGCCGGAGCCGGATGCATAAAATAAAAAAGGAAAGAGTTCCGGCAGGATTGACAAAATATAAACAACTTCTCTGACATAAATTGGCGCCGGATTTGGAAGCTAGATACAAAAACGCCGGATTTACGGCATGAAACATGGAGATAATGACTAATCCGGGATTGATTTTTTTAGACAGCTGCTTTATACTTTATTATTGATTGCAGGACAATAAGTTCAGTTTATGCGCTCTGCCGGGGATAGAAACAGACGAAGAATGGCTGTTTGTCTTCAGAGCGCAAGTATCTGGAGGTACATTATGTTTAAGATTTTGGAGGCAAGAAACCTCGCGGGCAACATCTATGAAATGGTTGTTGAAGCTCCCCGTGTGGCGAAACGTGCTCTTCCCGGTCAGTTTCTGATCACGAAGATGGACGAAGTAAGTGAACGTATCCCGCTGACAATCTGTGACAGTGATCCGGTAAAGGGTACCATTGACATCGTATTCCAGCCGGTCGGCGTCAGCACGCATAAATATGTAGACTGCCTGAAGGCAGGGGATTATTTTGAAGATGTTGTCGGCCCGCTCGGACAGCCGAGTGAACTGACAAAAATGTCCATGGATGAGCTGAAGAGTCTGAAGATTATTTTCATCGCCGGCGGCGTCGGAACGGCTCCGGTTTATCCGCAGGCGAAGTGGCTTCACGAGCATGGGATCGGCTGCGATGTGATCATTGGCGCAAAGACAAAGGATCTTGTCATTCTCGAGGAAAAGATGAAGAAGGTTGCGGACAACGTATTTGTCACGACCGATGACGGCTCTTACGGACGCAGCGGCATGGTCACCAAATGCCTGGAGGATCTGATTGCGGAAGGTCATGAATACAACTACTGTGTAGCCATCGGACCGATGATTATGATGAAGTTTACCTGCCTGACTACCGCAAAATACAACATCAAAACCATCGTCAGCATGAACCCGATCATGGTGGACGGAACCGGTATGTGCGGCGCCTGCCGTCTGACCGTGGGCGATGAAGTGAAATTCGCCTGCGTTGACGGACCGGAATTCGACGGACATAAGGTTGATTTCAATAAGGCTATGCAGAGGGCAACCCTTTACAAGACCGAAGAGGGCGAGGCTATGCTCAGATATCAGGAAGGCGCTACACATCACGGCGGCTGCGGAAATTGCGGAGGTGACAAATAATGGCACAGGATATGTTAAAGAAAGTTCCCGTAAGAGAACAGGATCCGAAGGTCCGCGCTACGAATTTTGATGAGGTATGCCTCGGATATAATGAAGAAGAAGCAGTTGAGGAAGCACAGAGATGCCTTCACTGCAAAAACGCAAAATGCATTGCAGGATGTCCTGTCAATATCAATATTCCTGAATTTATTGCGGCTGTTAAGGAGAAAGACTACACAAAGGCTTACGAGGTGATTTCCGAATCCAGTTCCCTTCCGGCTGTCTGCGGCCGTGTATGTCCGCAGGAGACACAGTGCGAAGGCAGGTGCATCCGCGGAATTAAAGGCGAAGCGGTTTCCATCGGCAAGCTTGAGCGGTTTGTCGCGGATACAGCCCGCCATCACGGAATCCGGCCGGCATGCCTGGCGGAAAAGAACGGCCATAAGGTTGCTGTCATCGGTGCCGGTCCTTCCGGACTTACCTGTGCCGGCGATCTGGCAAAGAAAGGGTACGATGTAACTATTTTTGAAGCACTGCACAAAGCCGGCGGTGTCCTAGTCTATGGTATTCCGGAATTCCGTCTTCCGAAGGATGAAGTTGTCGAAAAAGAAGTTGAAAACGTAAAGGGCCTCGGCGTCAAAATCGAAACCGATACCATTGTCGGCCGTTCCGTTACGATTGATGAACTTATGGAAAAGGAAGGCTTTGAAGCGGTATTTATCGGTTCCGGTGCCGGACTTCCGATGTTCATGCACATCCCGGGCGAACAGGCAAAGGGGGTATTCTCCGCCAATGAGTTCCTTACCAGAAATAACCTTATGAAGGCCTTCCGCGAGGATTATGATACTCCGATCCACTGCGGCAAAAAGGTTGTCGTTGTCGGCGGCGGAAACGTAGCGATGGATGCTGCCAGAACAGCACTTCGCCTCGGCGCGGAAGTACATATTGTTTACAGAAGGTCCGAGAAGGAGCTGCCGGCCAGAGCAGAGGAAGTTCATCATGCAAAGGAAGAGGGAATCATCTTTGATCTCCTTCAGAATCCGGTGGAAATTCTTACGGATGACAAAGACAATGTAACGGGCATCCGTCTGATTAAGATGCAGCTTGGTGAGCCGGATGCATCCGGAAGAAGACGTCCGGAACCGATCGAAGGAAGCGAGTATGAAGTAAGCTGCGATACCGTTATCATGGCACTCGGAACGACTCCGAACCCGCTGATTTCTTCAACGACCACCGGGCTGGATGTTAACAAAAAGAAATGCCTGATCGCCACCGAAGACGGCGCAACCACGAAGGAAGGCGTTTACGCCGGCGGTGATGCCGTCACAGGCGCGGCGACCGTTATTCTTGCCATGGGTGCCGGAAAAGTCGGCGCTGCAAGCATCGATCAGTTTATCAAATCAAAAGAGGCCTGATGAAGTTTTGCGGCAGCGCGGATCAGACAGGCTGTAACGATGGTATTGAATTTAGAGCGCAGCTTTCATAAAATGAAAGCTGCGCCTTTTTTTACCCCGGCGCGGAAAAGCGGCAGGGCTTTGTATAGAAGAGTGACTTAGGATGAATATTCGATTGATAACGGTTGGCAGGGTTAAGGAGAAGTTTTTTACAGAGGCGGTGGCGGAGTATTCGAAGCGACTGTCGAGATATTGTACACTGACGGTGGCGGAGGTGCTGGATGAGCCAACGCCTGAAAATGCTGCGGATTCTGTTAAAGCGGAGATTATGCGCAGGGAGGGTGTCCGCATCCTTAAACATGTCCGGGATTCGGATTATGTAATTGCACTGGCGATTGAAGGGAAGCAAAGAACGAGTGAGGAGCTGGCGGAGCATCTGAATGATCTTGCGATTGGAGGCAGGAGTACCATCGATTTCATCATCGGCGGCTCGCTGGGACTTGCCCCGGAGGTTATGAGCCGGTCGGACGAAGCCCTTTCATTCTCAAAAATGACCTTCCCGCATCCGCTAATGCGGGTGATTCTTCTGGAACAGGTTTACAGAAGCTTTCGGATAATCCGGCATGAACCCTATCATAAATGAAGAAATCCATTCCGGCCGTCCGGCGGGTGTAAGATTTATTTTTAACCATGGTGCAAATCAGTTCAAATGCTGTTATAATAATGTCTACATTGTGACTTTCCGGCTTGCCGGATGAAGGAAGGTTTTGCTTAGTATGAGTATGGTGGAACGGTTTGCTCATGTTCCTGCAGGGTATGAGAGCAGTATTTTTGGCCAGTTCGATGAGTTTATAAAAAAAATTGAGAGGACACTGAATGTTACGGTGCTCACCCGGGACGGACAGACCAGAGTACTGGGAAGTGAGCAAAATGCGGATAAGGCGGTGCGGGTGCTGGATAACCTTACGGAACTTGTCCGAAGGGGGAATACACTGACGGAGCAGAATGTTGACTATGCCCTGTCCCTGGCATTTGAGGATAAGGAGAGTGCTCTGGTCGATATTGACAGTGATCTGATCTGCCATACGGTCAGCGGAAAACCGGTAAAGCCAAAGACCATCGGTCAGAAAAAGTATGTGGATGCTATCCGCAATAAAATGATTACGTTTGGAATCGGACCGGCGGGCACAGGCAAAACGTATCTGGCTATGGCCATGGCGGTTACAGCTTTTAAAAATGAAGATGTCGGACGGATCATTATGACCCGACCGGCCATTGAGGCAGGCGAAAAACTGGGTTTTCTTCCCGGCGACCTGCAAAGCAAGGTCGATCCGTATCTTCGGCCGCTGTATGATGCACTGTACCAGATCATGGGACCGGAAAGTTATCAGCGAAATGCTGAAAAAGGTCTGATTGAGGTGGCACCGCTTGCCTATATGCGCGGGCGTACGCTGGATAATGCCTTTATTATTCTGGATGAAGCTCAGAATACAACGCCGGCTCAGATGAAGATGTTCCTTACCCGAATCGGGTTCGGGTCCAGGGTAATTGTTACCGGCGACCTCACACAGAAAGATCTTCCTGCGGACGCTGCGTCCGGACTGGACGTTGCGGTCAGGGTACTGAACAATATTGACGACATTGCTTTCTGCAATCTAACCAGCCGGGACGTTGTCCGCCATCCGCTGGTTCAGAAAATTGTAAAAGCGTATGAAGATTACGAGACAAAAAATGACTACCGCGCAAGGCAGAGAGCACTTCACGAGAAGGACGCAGCCCGCCGCGGCGAGCGTGACAGACGGCGTGAAGAAAACAGTCAGAACAGGGTATAAATCATGACACTTAATTATGAAAATGATTCAGAGACAGATCTGGAGGAAAGACTGGGAGATGCCAGAAAACTGGCACAGAGGGTCGTGGAAGGCTGTCTGATGGTTCTGCACTGCCCATATGAAGCGGAAGTTAACGTAAGCATTATGGACAGCGGGGAGGTTCGTCAGCTCAACCAACAGTTCCGCAGCATCGACCAGACGACGGATGTGCTTTCATTTCCGATGGTTCAGTATGAGAAGGAGGGGGATTTCTCCATCCTGGAGCGGGACGGAAATGACGGGGATAATTTTAATCCGGAGACGGGAGAACTTTTGCTGGGAGATATCGTGCTGAATGCGGAAAAGGTGATCTCCCAGGCAGAAGAATACGGTCACTCCGTGAAGAGAGAATATGCATTCCTGATTACTCACAGCGTTCTTCACCTGTGCGGTTTCGATCATATGGAAAAGGCCGAAGCGGAACGAATGGAAAAGAAGCAGAAAGAAATTCTGGAAATGCTGAATATTCAAAGATAAGAGAGAGGAGCAGGCGTATGAAGTTACTTTCCAAAAAGATGACAGCGATACTGATGACAGCGGTGATATCGGCGTCTGTTTTTTCGGCAGCTTTTGCGGAAGATGCCGCGGGGACAGCGGAAACATCTGCAGACGGATTGTCCGGACAGACGTGTCAGAGCTATCTGACAGGAACAACGGTTCCGGTGGAGGTTGGCCGTCAGCGTCCGATTGCCCTGATGTTTAATAATATTTACGATGCTGTTCCGCAGTGCGGTATTGAAAACTGCGGTGTTCTGGTAGAGGCGGAGGTTGAAGGGCTGATTACCCGTATCTGCGGAATCATGGAGGATTACAGGGACGCTCCGAGAATCGGTTCTATCCGCAGTGCCAGGAACTATTTCTACTACTTTGCAAGACAGTTCAATGCAGTGTATGTTCATTACGGAGAAGCCGCTTACGCGCTGCCGCTGCTCCGGCTTGACTCGACGCTGGAACTGGATGGGCTGGAGCCGGAGGGAGATGTAACCTTTTACCGTGCCGATGACCGCAAGGCTCCGCATAATGCCTTCACAAACTATGACATGCTTCATGCCGGAATTGAGTATAAGGGGTATGACATGAATTATCCGGACGGCTACGAGGGAGTCTTCTCCTTTGCCTCCACCTTCGATCCGACAACCAACGAGGGCGGTGCGGACGCCACCGTCGTGAAGCCGGGATATGATTATAACGATGCCGAATTTGATTACAATGCGGAGGATGGGCTTTATTACAGAAGCCAGTTCAATGAGAGCCAGATTGACGAGAATTCCGGAAGCCAGCTGACATGCAGGAACATTATTCTGCAGTATTGCAACAGCACTCCGTTTGATGACAACGGATATCTGTGGACGGATGTAACCGGCAGCGGAACCGGGAAGTACATCACAAACGGAAAATGCATCGACATCACATGGAGTCATGATTATGCACAGGAGGATACGGATTTTATTGTCGATATTGAAGCGCCCAATATCACGGTTCCTGTCTATGCAGCAGATTTTGAACCGACACATTATTATGATGCCGACGGAAATGAAATTAAAATGAATCCTGGCAAAACATGGATCTGCCTCGTTCGCAGCCAGGCAGCCGATCAGGTAGTTATTCAATAAATTTTACCAGAAGGAATGGTAAGCTTTGAGTAGTAGGAAGAAGAAATCGGGCTTAAAATCAGCAGCGGGAAAAAATTTCCTGGTTCAGGGGTCCATTCTGGCCATTGCGTCGATTCTTGCAAAGATTATCGGCATGGTCTACCGTATACCTCTGACCAATATTCTCGGCGACAGCGGAAACAGCTATTATTCGACGGCAAATGAGATATATTCCATCATTCTGATGGTCTCGTCCTTTTCCGTACCTCTGGCTTTGTCCAAGATGATGTCCGAACGGATCAACAGAGGCGAGTACAGAAATGCCAACAAGGTATTTCGCTGTGCCATGCGTTTTTCGGTTGTCAGCGGTGCCGTCATGGCGATCCTTACCTATCTGCTTGCCGGCATCATTACCAGATACGTCATGAATTTTGAGCTCGCAAAGTACGGGCTCCGGGTGATTGCTCCCGCAATCCTGATTTTTGCCATCACAGGTACCTTCCGGGGATATTTCCAGGGTTTCGGGAATATGGTGCCGACAGCCGTTTCTCAGATCATTGAGCAGATCGTCAACGCGGTTTTGTCCGTTGTATGTGCGGCGCTGATGTTCCGGTACGGGGAAAAGCTGGCAGCTGAAAACGGCAACAGCCAGCTGGGGCCGGCGTGGGGAGCCGCAGGCGGAACTTTCGGAACCGTAGGCTCTGTTACCATTGCGCTTATCTTTATGATGATTGTTTATCAGATCAGCCGCACGAACTTCAGACGGCAGATGGCATCGGATCCGCCCCGGCGTCTTGAGTCAAGTCAGAGAATATATCGTGAGCTTCTTGCAACAATTATTCCGATCGTTCTTTCGACGGTAGTCTACAACATCAGTACCGTTATGGATCAGGGTATTTTTAATGCCGTTCTGAAAAGCCAGGGCTATTCGGAAGAGCAGTACAGCATTATCTGGGGAATCTATGTCGGTAAATATCGCGTACTGATGAACGTGGTACTGTCCCTGGCATCCTCACTGGGACCGGCCATTGTGCCTTCCATGACGGCGGCCATTGCCAGCAGAGACAAAAAGAAGGCGATTCGTAATATATCTTCGGCCATTCGCTTTACCATGATCTTTTCCATCCCCTGTGCCTTCGGCCTGGCGGCGCTGGGAGGACCCATCATCAGCATGCTGTTCCATCCCACAAGCGGAATGCCTCTGTCCATCGGTATTATGAAAGCCGGTGCTGTGATGATTATTCTTTATTCACTGTCGACCCTTACCACATCTATCCTGCAGGGGATGGATAAGATGAAGGAGCCGCTGTATCACAATGTGATTGCGCTGATTATTCACGTCGTCTGCATTGTCGTATTTCTCCGGGTGCTGAACCTTAACATATACGCGGTCATTGCGGCGAATACGGTATTTGCGCTTGTCGTATGCGTGCTGAATGCGCACACGATCCGGGTGGTTCTGAAGGGATATCGTCAGGAAGTTTACAAGACATTCTTTATTCCGACCGTCGCTTCCATTATCATGGCGTTCGTATCTTACGGAGTATACAATCTGTTTCATCATTTCATCGGAGTCACACTGCCCTGCATTCTTGCCATCCTGGTGGGGATGTTTGTGTATCTGTACGTGCTGGTTGCCTTTCACGGAATAGAGGTAAGGGAGATTCAGACAATGCCGCACGGGCAGGCTATTCTCAGGATATGCAGAAAACTGTATATTTTGAGATGATTTGGTACTGTAAAATTTTGACGAAGGTACTTCAGGAGGGCAAGCTGTTTGAAACAGCCTGCCCTTTTCAGGGGAATACAAAATTGAAAAATTTTGAGAAAATATTCAGGAAGACAGGGAAATAACATGATCTATGAGATGAATTATGACAGTATCGATCTGACATACCCGGCGCCGGAGGATGAACCCGCGCGCCAGAATTATTATATCGCTGCGGCAAGAAAAATCGTCTCGGTCCGATCCAGGCAGAAGGGGCGCGATCTGACCGCCTGCGTAAAAACATTCGGCTGTCAGATGAATGAGCGCGATTCGGAGAAACTGCGCGGTATTCTTCAGGAGATCGGCTTTGTGATCATACCGGAGGAGGAAGCGGATCTGGTGCTGTACAACACCTGTACGGTTCGGGAGAACGCCAATCTGAAGGTTTACGGAAGGCTCGGGTATCTGAAGGGACTGAAGGAAAAGAATCCGGATATGATCATCGGCCTGTGCGGCTGTATGATGCAGGAGCATCAGGTCGTAGAAAAGCTGGAGAGAAGCTATCGCTTCATCGACCTGATTTTCGGAACTCACAATATTTACAAGCTGGCGGAACTTCTGAACACTGTGCTGGCAAACCCCGGCCGGATGATGGTCGACCTGAAGGAGACAACCGATACCATTGTAGAGAAACTGCCGGCCGACCGTACCTACTTTTTTAAGTCAGGGGTGAATATTATGTACGGGTGCAACAATTTCTGTACCTACTGCATTGTCCCCTACGTGCGCGGCCGCGAAATCAGCCGCCGTCCGGTCGAAATTATCCGGGAAATTGAGAAACTCGCAGACGACGGTGTTGTGGAAATTATGCTGCTGGGACAAAACGTGAATTCCTACGGCAAAAATCTGGATGAAACTATTACGTTTGCCCAGCTGCTTCGCGAAGTGGAAAAAATTGACGGGATCGAACGGATCCGCTTCATGACCTCGCATCCGAAGGATCTTTCCGATGAACTTATTGAAGTCATGAGCACATCGAAAAAAATCTGCCCCCACATGCATCTGCCGCTTCAGTCCGGATCCACATCGCTTCTAAATAAAATGAACCGTCACTACACGAAGGATCGTTACCTGACGCTGGTAGAAAAACTCAGGGCAGCCGTTCCTGACATCTCCATCACGACGGATATTATTGTCGGCTTCCCGGGGGAGACGGAGGAAGATTTTCAGGAAACGCTCGACGTTGTACGAAGGGCTCAGTTTGACAGTGCCTTTACCTTCATTTACTCCAGAAGGACCGGGACGCCGGCCGCATCCATGCCGGATCAGATCCGGGAGGATGTGATCAAAGACCGCTTTGACCGGCTGCTGGAGCTGGTGCAGAAGACAGGCAGCAAACGGTCGGCACGCTTTGAGGGGCGTGTGATGCCGGTGCTGGTGGAACATAAGAACGAGCAGGAAAAGCATCTGGTTACCGGCCGCATCCCTCAGAATCTGGTTGTTCACTTCCCGGGAGACGAAAGCCTGATCGGAAAAATTGTGAAGGTGAAGCTGAAGGAATGCAAAGCATTTTATTATCTCGGAGAGCGCGTATAATATGCCGTCCGCAAACGGGCAGGCAGGAGGCAGGAAATGGGAGAAATGACTCCTATGATGGTAAAATACCTGGAGATGAAAGAGCAGTATAAAGACTGTCTGCTTTTTTATCGTATCGGGGATTTTTACGAGATGTTTTTTGACGATGCAAAAATTGCGTCGAAGGAGCTGGAACTTACTTTGACTGGCAAGGACTGCGGTCTCGAGGAACGGGCACCGATGTGCGGGGTGCCGTTTCATGCGGTGGATCCGTATATCAACCGGCTGGTCAAGAAAGGATACAAGGTTGCCATCTGCGAGCAGACCGAAGATCCGAAGCTGGCGAAAGGGCTGGTAAAGCGGGAGGTGATCCGTGTCGTCACCCCCGGAACGAACATGGATTCCCAGGGACTGGACGCCGGCAAAAACAATTATCTGATGTGTATCATTTCGCTGGACGGCCGGTTCGGTGTATCCACGGCGGATATCACAACCGGTGCCTGGTTCGTGACGGAAGCGGAGGACAGCCGGCGTCTGATGGATGAGATATCCCAGTATCAGCCGGCGGAAATTATCTGCAACCAGGCTTTCGGGCTGAGCGGTATTGATCTGGAAGATCTTCGCGGAAGGCTGGGAATCACGATTTTTACGCTGGAAGACTGGTACTGCGATGATACCCGCTGCGTTGAAGCTCTGAAAGATCATTTCAGGGTGGGGTCCCTGGACGGCCTGGGACTGACAGATTATCCGGTCGGCACCATCGCGGCCGGAGCTGCGCTGCAGTATCTGAAGGAAACCCAGAAGAGCGATCTTACCAATCTGACCGGGATTAAACCGTACCAGACGGGACGTTTTATGGTGCTTGATACCAGCACGAGGCGGAATCTGGAGCTTTGCGAGACCATGCGGGAGAAGCAGAAGAGGGGCTCACTGCTGTGGGTACTGGATAAAACGAAGACAGCCATGGGCGCCCGCATGCTGCGCTCTTTCATCGAACAGCCTCTGATTAACAGGGACGAAATCGAGGAACGGCTTTCCGCCCTGGAGGAGCTGAACAGCAATGCCATTGTCCGGGAGGAACTTCGGGAGTATCTGAACCCTATTTATGATCTGGAGCGCCTGATCAGCCGCATCACGTACAAAACAGCCAATCCGCGCGATCTGATCGCCTTTAAGTCGTCCATCCGGATGGTTCCCGCCATCAAATCGATCCTGGTCTCTATGCAGTCACCGCTGCTGTGTCAGCTGCGGGATGATCTCGATGAACTGAAAGATATCTGCGATTTGATTGACCGTTCCATTGTCGATGATCCACCGATGATGATCCGGGAGGGCGGTTTTATTAAAGATGGTTTTAATGAAGAAGTAGACCATCTGCGAAAAGCCAGCACCGAAGGGAAAAACTGGCTTTCGGATGTGGAGGCGAAGGAGCGGGAGAAAACCGGTATCCAGAAGATGAAGATCCGCTACAATAAAGTGTTCGGCTACTATCTGGAGGTGCCGAATTCCTTCAAGGGGCAGGTGCCGGACTATTATACGCGAAAACAGACACTGACGAATGCAGAGCGCTACATCACACCGGAGCTTAAGAAGCTGGAGGAAACGATCCTCGGAGCACAGGATAGGCTGAACACGCTGGAGTATGATCTGTTCTGCGATGTCCGGGAGGAAATCGCATCCAACATTGTCCGGGTCCAGACTACAGCGCAGGCGCTGGCCGGGCTGGATGTGTTCGCATCTCTTGCCTATGTGGCGGAGCACAACAGCTATGTGCGCCCGTCCATCAACACAAAGGGCATCATCGATATCCGTGACGGCCGCCATCCGGTGGTTGAGCAGATGATGGGCAACGATATGTTCATCCCCAACGATACGATGCTTGACAATGGAAAAAATAGGGTTTCCATCATTACGGGTCCGAACATGGCCGGAAAGTCAACCTACATGCGCCAGACCGCGCTGATTGTGCTGATGGCACAAATCGGGAGCTTTGTCCCGGCATCGAAGGCTAAAATCGGAATCGTTGACCGTATTTTCACGCGTGTCGGAGCCTCGGACGATCTGGCCAGCGGGCAGAGTACCTTCATGGTGGAAATGACCGAGGTGGCCAATATTCTCCGGAATGCGGATAAAAACAGCCTGATCATCCTTGACGAGATCGGCCGCGGGACAAGTACGTTCGACGGTCTGTCGATCGCCTGGGCGGTGGTGGAGTATATCGCCAACACGAAGACCATCGGTGCGAAGACACTGTTTGCGACGCACTACCATGAACTGACCGAGCTGGAAGGAAAGATTGATTCCGTCCATAACTACTGCGTGGCGGTTAAGGAAAATGGGGATGATATCGTCTTCCTGCGTAAGATCATCCGCGGAGGAGCCGATAAAAGCTATGGCATTCAGGTGGCCAGGCTGGCCGGGGTTCCCCAGCCGGTCATCGAACGGGCAAAGGAACTGCTCTCTTCGCTGACCGACAATGACATTACCGAAAAGGTACACGAAATTGCGGAGCCGGCGCCCAGGAAAGACCGCCCGAAAAAATACGATGAAGTCGACCGGCAGCAGATGTCGCTGTTTGATACCGTGACCGATGCGGATGTGCTTTCAGAGCTCCGGGAGCTTGATCTGAACAGCATGAGGCCCATTGATGCGCTTAATACGCTGTACGCTCTTCAGGGAAAGCTGAAAAACCGCTGGAGCGGATAACAGGACAATAGTTATACAGGTGATGTGGAATGAGTGCAAAAATTAATGTACTGTCGCAGGATACAATCGATAAAATTGCAGCCGGCGAGGTGATCGAGCGTCCCAGTTCCATTGTGAAGGAACTGGTGGAAAATGCTATTGATGCCGGATCCAATGCGGTAACCATTGAAATTAAGGAAGGCGGGATCGAACTCATCCGGATCACGGACAACGGGGAGGGCATTGACAGGGACATGGTCCGGACGGCGTTTCTCCGCCATGCGACCAGCAAAATCCGCACGGTGGAAGATCTGGCCCGAATCGGATCGCTGGGGTTTCGCGGTGAGGCACTTTCTTCGATCAGTGCCGTGTGTCAGGTCGAACTGATAACCAAAACAGCCGGAAGCATTACAGGCATCCGCTACCGCATCGAGGGCGGACAGGAGAAGGGATTTGAGGAGATCGGGGCACCGGAGGGCAGCACCTTCCTCGTTCGGAACATCTTTTACAACACGCCTGCCCGGCGCAAATTTCTGAAATCTGCGGCGACGGAAGCCGGATATGTGTCGGATCTGGTGTCCCACCTGGCGCTGTCCCATCCGGAAATATCCTTTAAGTTTATCGTCAGCGGACAGACAAGGCTGCATACCTCCGGAAATAACAATCTCAGGGATATTATCTACAGTATTTACGGCCGGGATACGGCTGCCAATCTGATGGAAGTCCATTCGGTGCGGGATGGCATTCAGATCGACGGCTTTATCGGGAAACCCTCCATCTCCCGGGGAAACCGGAATTTTGAAAATTATTACGTAAACAACCGGTTTGTGAAAAGTACGGTGATCGCAAGAGCAATCGAGGAAGGCTACAGCCACTTTCTGATGCAGCACCGGTATCCGTTTACCGTTTTGAAAATTTCGCTGGACGGATCCCTCGTGGATATCAATGTTCATCCGACCAAGATGGATATCCGTTTTGCCGATCCGGCCGGTGTCTATTCCCTGCTGCAGGAAACGGTACAGAGTGCGCTCAGTCACCGGGAGATGATTCCGCAGGTCACCCCTCTGAATGAAAAGGAGGAACGCAGTCAGAAAAGGGAACAGGAGAAGGCAAAGCTGAAGGAAAACGCGGCAGCGCCGGAGCCGTTTGAAAAATTGCGAAGGGAACTATTGCAGGCAGGCACCGGCAGCGACTACAGCCGTCAGTATCCGGACCGGGTTGGACAGAGAAAGTGCCTGGAAGAGTACGAAAAATCTGCATCCGCCGGACCGGACGGCCCGACGCTTACGAATTTCAAGGCACTCCGAAAGGAAACGTCTGAAAATCAGCAGGAGGCAAAGCTGGACCGCCTGTTCGCGATGCCGGAAACCGGTGCGGCTGCTGTTTTTGCGCAGGGTGAAAAACAAACGGCTGAAGAACAGCGCGGCCCCGCAGAGGCGGTTTCGGACAGGACGGTTCCGGTTGCACAGCCGGCGGGAGCTTCCCGGCTTTCCGCACCGGTTGTCAAACCGGTGCAGATGGAGTTATTTGATGACCGTCTGCTTTCAAAACAGAACATCAAAAAGCATAAGCTGATCGGACAGATTTTTGATACGTACTGGATTGTGGAATTTAATGATTCCATGTATATTATCGATCAGCATGCGGCTCACGAAAAAGTCATGTACGAGCGGCTGTGCCGGAATCTTAAGAACAAACAGCAGACGATGCAGCTGGTAAGCCCGCCGGTTATCATCACACTGAGCCTGCAGGAAGAGAATCTTCTGAAGAAATACAAACCGTATTTTGATGAAGCAGGTTTCCAGATCAGTGAATTTGGCGGACGCGATTATGCCATTACAGGAGTGCCGGATAATCTTTACGGTATCCGGGATGCGGATTTGTTTACGGAAATGCTGGACAGCCTGTCCGACTGGAAAGGGGTTCCTTCTTCGGATATCGTCAATTCAAAACTGGCCACCATGGCCTGCAAGAGCGCTGTCAAGGGCGGACATGCCATGTCCGCAGCCGAGGCGGATGCCCTGATCGGGGAACTTCTCGAGCTTGAAAACCCGTATAACTGTCCGCATGGCCGTCCGACCATCATCCGCATGACCCGGTATGAGCTGGAAAAGAAATTCAAGAGAATTGTATAAGGACAGAGGAAAGATTTCATGAATCCAAATGAGGATCAATTTGACATAGCCGGTCAGCCGCTGATTATTCTGACCGGGCCGACGGCCGTCGGAAAGACGGCGCTTTCCGTTGCACTGGCGAAAAGAATCGGCGGTGAGATTATCTCTGCCGACTCCATGCAGGTATACCGGGGGATGGATATCGGGTCAGCGAAAGTGACGGAGGAAGAAAGGCAGGGAGTACCGCATCATCTGATTGATGTTCTGGACCCGGAGGATGAGTTCAATGTGGTTCTTTTTCAGAAGATGGCCATGAAAGCCATCCGGGAAATTCTAAGCCGCGGCCGTTATCCCATTCTGGTGGGCGGTACCGGGTTTTATATTCAGTCGGTCCTTTACAACATTGATTTTACCGAAAACCATGAGGACGGGGTCCTTCGCAGAAATCTGGAAGAACTGGCAAACCGGGAAGGGAATGAGGCGGTGCATAAGCTTCTGGAGGAAAAGGATCCGGCATCTGCTGCCGCTATTCATCCGAATAATCTGAAACGGACGATCCGGGCTTTGGAATACTTTAATCAGACCGGGGAGAAGATAAGCGAACACAATGCCCGGGAACGGGGAAAAACATCTGTCTGGAACAGCGCCTGCTTTGTTCTGACCGACGATCGAAGATGCCTTTATGAGCGGATTGACCGCCGCGTCGACAAGATGATCTCCAACGGACTGGTCGGGGAGGTCAGGGAGCTGAAACGGAAAGGCTGCCGCCGGGACATGGTTTCCATGCAGGGACTGGGTTATAAGGAAATTCTCGACTATCTTGACAGCAGGTGTACACTGGAGGAGGCTGTTTATACCGTTAAACGGGATTCCCGTCACTTTGCCAAACGGCAGCTTACGTGGTTCAGAAGAGAAAAAGACGTCATCTGGCTGGACCGGACAAAACTGAAAACGGACGAAGAAATTCTGAACTGTATCATGGAAATACTTCGTCAGAAGGGAATCGCCGGAGCAGGAACCTGAGGAGCGGGCGGACAGCCTGCGGATGAACATAATAAATCTACGTATCAGAATTCGTTAGAATGGAGACAGACAGAATGGAACCAGAAAACTCTAATGTAAGGCAGCGGGCGAATGTTCCGGCGGACAGTACGGAAATGTATCGGACAATGGGCATTTCCGGACCGGTTCTTGACCTGGGCGGCAGGATTGAGACGGAACTTTCCGGGCGCTTCGCCGCGATCGACAGAACAGCGGAATACAATCAGCTGAAAGTACTGAACGCCATGCGCAAATGCAAAATCAGTGCGGAACATTTCAGCGGTTCGACCGGCTACGGCTACAATGATATTGGCCGCGATGATCTGGAACGTGTTTATGCGGAAACCTTCCACACACAGGCAGCCCTTGTCCGTCCTCAGATCACCTGCGGAACGCACGCCCTGGCGCTGGCCCTGGCAGCCAATCTTCGCCCGGGGGATCATATGCTGTCCATCAGCGGGAAGCCTTACGATACGCTTGAGGAAGTCATCGGTATCCGCCCCTCCCGCGGCTCTCTCGCGGAATACAACGTCTCCTACGGACAGGTGGAACTGGATGCGGAGGGACATTTTGACTATGAAGCCATCCGCAGGGCCATCCGTCCGGAGACGAAGCTGGTTGAGATCCAGCGTTCAAAGGGGTATTTGAGCCGCCCGTCCTTCAGCGTGAAAGAGATTGGAGATGCAATTCATTTTGTCAGGAGTATCCGTCCGGACATCATCTGCATGGTTGATAATTGCTATGGCGAATTTGTCGAGACGATGGAGCCGTCGGATTACGGCGCAGATATGACGGTGGGATCCCTGATCAAGAACCCGGGCGGAGGACTGGCACCGACGGGCGGATATATTGCAGGGACCGGAGAATGCATTGAAAACTGCGCCTGCCGCCTGACAAGTCCGGGGCTTGGCCGTGAAGTCGGCGCTTCCCTGGGAGTTTCACGCAGTTTTTATCAGGGATTCTTCCTCGCACCGACCGTGACAGCCGCTGCGCTGAAGGGCGCCATTTTTGCAGCGAATCTGTATGAAAAGCTTGGCTTCAGGGTGGTTCCGGCAGGAAATGAAAAACGTCATGATATCATTCAGGCGGTAGAACTTCGCTCGGCCGAACGGCTGAAAGCCTTCTGCGAGGGAATTCAGGCGGCTTCTCCGGTGGACAGTTATGTTACGCCGGAGCCATGGCCGATGCCCGGCTACGATTGTGATGTCATTATGGCTGCCGGAGCTTTCATTCAGGGATCCTCGATTGAACTTTCCGCCGACGGGCCGCTGCGCGAGCCGTACTCCGTCTATTTTCAGGGCGGACTGACCTGGCCGTCGGCAAAATTCGGTATCCTGATGTCACTTCAGAAGATGGTTGAAAAGGGTCTTGTTGAATTAAAATGAAAAAAATCATCATTGCCGGTGCCGGTGCCTCCGGACTGACAGCCGCAATCGCAGCCGCACGCGCCGGTGCCTCCGTTACCGTTCTGGAGGCGGAAGAACGGCCGGGACGCAAACTGCTGCTCACGGGAAGTGGAAAATGCAATCTTACGCATCACTGTGCAGACACAGAAGAGCTGAAAGAACACTATCACAGCCGTTCTTCGAAAGAATTGCTGAAAGAGCTGACCGGAAATATTTTCCGGTCTTTTAGTTATGAGGATACCATTTCGTTTTTCAGAAACCTCGGTCTTCCGGTCATCGATCACGAAGGATACATTTATCCGCGCTCTTTGAAATCGCAAAGTGTTCTTCAGGTGCTTCTGAATGAAGCTGAAAAGCTGGGCGTAAAATTTAAATATAATACAAAGGTAACAGGGCTGTCATTTTCTCCGGACGGGGTTTGGCATGTCCATGTTCCCGGATGGGAGTACACCTGCGACCGTGTGATTCTTGCCTCCGGATCACAGGCCGGGCTTGCAAAGAAACCTGCGGAAGCCTACCGTGCCTGCCGGGATCTGAACATCCGGGTAAACGAACCGCTAAGTACGCTTGCGGCCATCAGCTGCCGGGAAACGTGGGTTCGTGACTGTGCCGGAGACCGGACATACGCAAGAGTCTATATCCGTTATGACGGGTCAGAGGAGAGTGAGATCAGCGAGTACGGGCAGGTTCAGTGGGTGGAGAGCGGCGTGTCCGGCATTGTCATTTTCAATCTGAGCCGATATGCCTCCCAGTGGCTTTCCGAAGGAAAAAGCGTCCGTCTTCGTATAGATCTCCTTGATGAATACACGCAGGAGAAAGCCGGAGAACAGTTTCAGAATCTGCTGGGAGACGGATGCGATATTGAAAAGAAACTGTGCGGCTATCTTCCCCCGCATGTACTTTCCGTCATAGCCTGCCAGGTAAAAGAGCAGTTGGGAAAGAATAAAAAGAAGCGGAAAGAAGGAAACGGTGCCGGCGGGGATGGAACGGAAGATGCCGCCCGCCTGGCAGCCCGGGCGATGAAGAATATGAATCTTACCGTTCGTTGTGTCCGCGAGCTTGCCGGTGCCCAGGCTGCCGCCGGAGGGGTGGATCTTACAGAGCTTGACCTGAAAACACTGGAGGTTAAAAAATGGCCGGGTCTTTTCGTATGCGGAGAGCTGGCGGACGTGGACGGAGAGTGCGGAGGCTACAATCTGCAGTGGGCCTGGTCAAGCGGAACAGCTGCAGGAAAAGCAGCCGCAGGAGGAGTGAAAATTGATTCGAATTTCTCAGCTGAAACTGCATCCGGATCATACGCCGGAAGAGCTTGAAAGAGAAGTAAGACGAATTCTGAGATTGCGGGACAATGAAAAAACAGACATCCATATCCGGCGTCAGTCGGTGGATGCGAGAAAAAAACCGGACATCTTTTATATTTATACTGTTGATGTTGAAACCGGGAATGACGCGAAGATCCTCGGCCACCCGGCGGTTCGAAGGAACCGGAATGTATCTGCCGTCCGGATCCGGGAGTATCATTTCCCCGCTGTAAATGCAGCTGCCGTACGCCGGACAGATCCCGATCTGCGGCCGGTTATTGTCGGAAGCGGACCGGCGGGTATGTTCTGTGCCCTCCTGCTGGCACGAAGCGCTCTTCGCCCGATTATTCTGGAGCGCGGCGAGGATGTTGATGCACGTACCCGCAGCGTAGATCATTTATGGGAATGCGGTGAGCTGAATACTGAATCGAACGTACAGTTCGGCGAGGGAGGAGCCGGCACATTTTCAGACGGGAAACTTAATACCATGATCAAAGATCCGGAAGGCCGCATACGGTTTGTTCTTGAAACCTTTGTCCGCTTTGGGGCGGATCCCTCTATTTTATATAGTTTTAAGCCTCACGTAGGCACGGATGTCTTGAAGAAAGTCGTGAAAAATATCCGATACGAGATAGAAAGCCTCGGCGGAGAATATCGTTTCGGGAGCCGCCTGGATGATCTTCGGAAAAATACCGACGGAACCTATGACCTGACTGTCTGCAGCACCGCAGATGGAGATAAAAAAATACAGTATCTCAGGACCGATATTCTGGTACTTGCGGTCGGGCACAGCGCCCGTGATACGTTCGCTATGCTAAAAGAACATCATTTTGCGATGAATCCGAAGGCTTTTGCGGTAGGACTGAGGGTACAGCACCCCCAGCGCATGATTGATGAGCAGATGTACGGCCGTTTCTGCCCATATGAACTGCCCCCGTCTTCTTACAAGGTTACGCATCAGGCGAAGGACGGGCACGGAGTGTACAGCTTCTGCATGTGCCCGGGGGGATATGTGGTGAATGCTTCCTCCGAGAAAGGCAGGCTGGCCGTCAACGGCATGAGCTACAGCCGCCGGGACGGAGAAAACGCAAACAGTGCCATTGTCGTGACGGTCAGTCCGGAGGATTACGCTATAGGCCCGGCATCGAAGGAGGATCCGCTTTGCGGCGTTGCTTTTCAGCGAAAGCTGGAAGAGCGGGCCTGCGCTCTTGCACAGGGAAAAATACCGGTCCAGCGGTTTGAAGATTTCTGCGCCGGACAGGCAAGTACAAAAACCGGTTCGGTGTCGCCGCAGATCAGGGGGCTGTGGCAGCTTTCCAATGTGCGAAAGATTCTGCCGGAAGCAGTAAACGCAGATATTGAGGAGGGAATGAAGTCCTTTTCGCATTCGATCGCGGGTTTTGACGGGGACGATGTTCTCCTTTGCGGAGTGGAAAGCCGCACGTCATCTCCGGTGCGGATTGAGCGAAATCCGGATACACTGCAGGCTGTAAACTATGCCGGAATCTATCCCTGCGGAGAAGGAGCCGGTTATGCGGGCGGCATTACCTCGGCCGCTGTCGACGGAATCAGAATTTCCGAAGCAATTATTAAGTTTATACAGGCGGACGAATTGCGCATTGACTTTAAAAATAAATGATAGGATAATATTTAGAAGCCGGCCGGGAGAGACCGGGTGTTCAATATTGAGCAGAAAAACAACAGATATCAATACCATTTCAAGCCTGCCGGTACCGGCAGAAAAAGCAGCTGAAGCTATGTTCCGCACACCGGTTATGAAGGAACGGCCGGAGGATGAGCAGCCCTATGAACTCGGCTGGAAGTATGGCGTCACAGCTTTGAGCGATGCACAGCTTCTATCGGTTATCCTGCGGTCCGGATCCGAGGGGGAAAGCGCTCTCGATCTGGCACACCGGATTTTGAATATGAGTCCGGACGGCTCACTGGAGATTCTCCATCATATGGATCAGCATGATTTTCTGCAGATTCGCGGGATCGGAAGAGTCAAGGCATTGATGCTGCAAAGTGTGGCGGAGCTTGCCAGGAGAATGTCACAAACCGGTGTTTCATCCCGCATTCATTTTCATTCTCCGGAAGAAATATCGGACTATTATATGGAGCAGATGAGACATGAAGAGCAGGAGAAAGTTCTGCTGGTGCTTCTTGATTCGGGTGGAGCTCTGCTCGGGGAGGAGACTGTTTTCCTGGGAACGGTAAATTCATCCATTGTATCTCCGCGCGAACTTCTCATTCTGGCGCTGAAAAGGAAAGCGGTCGGAATGGTGCTCGTACACAATCATCCCAGCGGAGATCCCACCCCCAGCCGCGAAGACATCAGCCTGACACGGCGATTGAGGGATTGTGCGCAAATGTGTGATGTACCGCTGGAGGATCATATTATTATCGGGGACAGACAATCCTTCAGCTTCCGGCGCAGTCATCTGGTGTTATAAACTGCAGGAAAGTATTCCGGGGAGATAGGGGATTTAGAATGTTTCGTTCGCTTTACGGTGTCGACCTGGGCACCGATACGATAAAACTTCGTGATCATGATTCGCAGAATTTCATGAACACAAGGAACATGATCGCCATCCGCAATAAAACGGAGGTCATTGCGATCGGCGATGAAGCCTTTACTATGTATGAGAAAAGTCCGCGCAATGTTGAAGTTTCCTGCCCCATGCAGGGCGGTGTTATTGCCAGTGCCACGAATATGGAGCTGGTCCTTTCTTACACACTTAAAAAATTTACTACTTTTACGAAAAAAAGCTCCGGAATATGCCTTGCTGTGCCGACGGATATCACGCCGGTACAGCAGAGAGCTTTTTTCAATGTTCTCAATGACGCCCGTACAAACGGACGCGTGAGGATTGTCGATAAAGGCATCGCTGATATTGTATCTATCAACTTTCCCGTACTTGAAAACAAGGGTCATATGATCGTGAACATTGGCGCAGATACCACTGAAATTTCAGTAATCAGCGCCGGACATGTGATCCTTTCAAAAACGCTTCATACGGGCGGAAGAAAACTTGATTCGGAAATATGTACGATGGTTCGGCGAAAATTTAATCTCAACATCGGAATGAAAACAGCGGAACAGCTGAAAAACAACCTCGCCTTTATGATTAACGGGCCGAGACTGGAACAAAAAGTTTTCGGCATCCACACGCTGAGCGGACTTCCGATGTCCGATGTCATTCCTTCGCTGGCGGTTTCTGTGTGCATCGTTGACACCATCGATGAAATCATAGATGAAATAAAGCAGGTAATCGACCGGATTCCGCCGACACTGCTGGTGGATATTGAGAGGGAAGGGGTCTTTCTCACCGGCGGAGTATCCCTGATTCTGAACCTGCCGATCTATATGCAAAAGGAGATCGGCCTTCCGATCTATCATCTGCAGGATCCCTGCAATTCAACAATCCGTGGGATTCTTGCCATTATTAACAATAAAGATTACCGGAACCTGATGAGGGCTCCGAAATTATAATCAGAGGTCATGGTATGGGACAGAAGAAAAACACACATGCGGGCAGCAAAGTGTTTATTATTGTACTTTCTATTTTCTGTATTCTTCTGATAGGCGTTTCCATTGTCAATTCGGACGCCATCAGCCCTCTTCGGCAGGCGGGCGGCGTACTGGTGACGCCCATTGAAAAAGGGATCAGTTCCTTCGGAAGCTGGGCCGGCCGTCTTGGAAACAGCTTTACTGATACGGATTCGCTGCGCTCTGAGAATGAAGATCTGAAGTCACAGGTAGAAGCACTTCAGGCAGAAAACAGTCAGCTGGTTCTGGACAAGGAAGAGCTGAACCGTCTTCAGAAGCTTATGGACCTGAAAGAAGAATATTCCGATTATGAGACGACAGGAGCGAGGGTCATTTCCAAAGGTTCCGGAAACTGGTTTTCCGAGTTTACCATCGACAAGGGTTCGTCCGATGGAATCAAAGTAAACTGCAATGTGATCTCCGGATCCGGACTGGTCGGAATTGTCACGAAGGTTGGTCCGAACTGGGCTACGGTCCGTTCGATTATTGATGATGACAGCAATGTCAGTGCTATGGTTTCCACGACCAGTGATACCTGCATCATCGCAGGCAATCTGGAGCTGATCGATACGGGAGTTCTGAGCCTGGTTCAGCTGACGGATACAGAGAACAAGGTACACGTAGGCGACAAGGTGGTAACCTCAGATATCAGTGAAAAATATCTGCCGGGAATTCTGATCGGGTATATCTCCGAGCTTAACAACAACCCGAACAACCTGTCCAAATCCGGGCAGCTGACGCCGGTGGTTGATTTTCGCCACATTCAGGAGGTACTGGTCATTCTGAAGACAAAGGATTACGTGGCAAGCCCGGACGATTCCTCTTCCAATGTCGTGGACGATGTAACCGGTGCTGCCTCTGCGGGCACTTCGTCCGGAACGTCTTCGGACAGTACCGGTACTTCAGCCGATACCTCTTCTGCTGCGGTACCTTCCGGCGGCGACGGGAGCGCCGGCTCCTCCGGAGACACAGCCTCCGCAGGCACGGCGGGATCCGGAACAGGAGGCGGTGGCCAATGATAAGAAAGCTGTCGATGGCTGCGCTGATTTTTGTAACCGTTATCGCGCAGTGCAGCCTTTTTCAGGTATTTGAGATTGCTTCCATCAAGCCGAATCTGCTGATTATACTCACTGTTTCTTTCGCGCTTATGCGCGGGAGGAAAAGCGGACTTCTGACAGGTTTCTTCGGCGGTCTTCTGATGGACATCCTCTTCCCGGGGATCATCGGATTCAACGCGATGGTTTACATGTGGATCGGTTATATTTTCGGTTATTCGTACCGTATTTTCTACGATGACGATATTAAGACTCCGCTGCTTCTGATCAGTCTTGCGGATCTTCTGTATGGAATCGTTTACTATTTCTTCATGTTCGCGCTTCGCGGAAGAATACACTTTTTCTATTATCTTGGCAGAATTATTATACCGGAAATTCTGTATACGATTATCATGACGTTTATCACCTATCATCTTTTGTTTAAGATTAATCGGAAGCTGGACAAGACAGATAAGCGGAGTATTGACAGTCTCGTATAAGACGAAAAAACTTCCTGCCGTCCGTCGGCGGTCAGAGTACAGCCGGGCGGAATGTGCTGCATAACAAGGGGACAGAAAAGATTGTTTAAAGGATTTAAAAATCACGAAAAAAATATGGTGCTTCGCACGGGCATTGAAATTGCGCTGTTCGTGGTGATGGGCATTCTTCTGATCGTGCGCCTTTATACACTTCAGATTGTAAACGGCGAGAATTATCTGAATAATTTTGCCATGTCCATCAAAAAGACCAGGGAACTTCCAAGTACCCGGGGGCAGATTTACGATGTTAACGGAAATCTCCTGGCATACAATGAGTTGACGCACAATGTAACGTTTCAGGATAACGGAACCTACAGCTCCACTCACGATCACAATGTTACGCTGAATGGAATTTTGTATCGTACCATCCGGATGATCGAGAGCCATGGAGATTCCATCTACACAAATTTTCATATTATCCTGACGGAGGACGGAAACTTTGCCTATGACTGTCAGGGGTTTACACTGAGCCGTTTCAAGGCGGATATTTTCGGTGAGAGCTACATCGATGATCTGACAGACGAACAGCGGAATATTACTGCGAAAGATATGATCCGGCTGCTGTGTTCCTCCAAATACTATGGAATTGCGGATCCGGATACAACGGCTCAGGAGCTGGAAGATAACGGTCTTCCGTCGGATCTGTCGGATGAGGAAATATTGCAGCTGGCGGCGCTTCGGAGCAGAATTGCGCAGAACTCCTATCAGCGGTATAATTCCGTAACAGTCGCCAGAAACATTTCCGACAGCACGGTCTCTCAGATTATGGAGAACAAGGATGAACTTCCGGGGATTGATGTGGAGGAAAGCTACAAACGTGTTTACAATAACGCCGAGTACTTTTCGCAGATCATCGGCTATACCGGTCAGGTTTCCTCGGAGGAGCTGAAGAAACTGCAGGAAGAAAATCCGGATATGGACTATGATTCAGGGGATATTGTCGGCAAGGTCGGCATTGAAAAGATCATGGAGACAAAACTGCAGGGCACAAAGGGATCCGAAACCATTTTCGTTGACAATGTCGGGCGTACCTTGAGCGTGGAATCTGTCACGGAATCTCAAGCCGGGGATTCTCTGTATCTGACATTGAATTCCGATCTGCAGGTCGCCGCCTATAAGATACTGGAGCAGTATATTGCCGGCATTCTGTGCCAGAATATTATTGATGCCGAGGAGGTAAATACGGAATATCAGTCGTCCGATGACTACGTTATTCCGGTTTACGATGTTTACTTTGCGTTATTTGAAAATAACGTTCTGGACGTGAACCATCTGTCCAATCCGGATGCTTCGGAAAACGAAAAAAACGTATATCAGCAGTTCCTTAAGAAGAGCGACACCGTTTTTAATGAAATCCGCGATCAGCTGACGACATCCGATCCGACACCCTACAAGGATCTTTCGGAAGAGATGCAGGTATATCAATCCTACATCGTGAACAACATGCTGCAGGAGACCGGTATTCTGAATTCAGATGCCATCGATAAATCGGATCTTACCTGGAAAGCATGGAGTGAGGATGAAACCATATCTCTGCAGGAATTCCTTACCTATGCCATCTCCAGAGACTGGATCGATATCAACGGCATCGTGGAAGATACTGTTTACATGGATTCGGATGAGATTTACAACACTCTTTCTGATTATATTGAAAATTATCTCAGGGAGGATACCGATTTTACCAAGCATATTTTCCGATACATGCTTCGTGAGGGATCTCTATCGGGAGCGCAGGTATGTCTGCTGCTTTTCGACCAGGGCGTTCTGCTTATGAATCAGGATGATTACAATGCGCTTTCGGATGGCTCCATGAGCGCCTATGACTTCATCCTCCGGAAAATTTACAACCTGGAAATCACACCCGGGCAGCTGGCGCTGACACCGTGTTCCGGAGCTATTGTCATCACGGATCCGAACACGGGGGATGTCCGTGCCTGTGTTTCGTATCCGGGGTATGACAATAACCGGCTGGTAAATGATATGGATGTTGCTTACTATAATAAGCTGGTCACCGATCTTTCCTCTCCGTTTTACAGCCGTGCAACGCAGGAGGTACTGGCGCCCGGATCTACATTTAAGCTGGTAACCGCAACCGCCGGTGTCATGGAAGGGGTGGTAAGCATCGATGAGGGTATCACCTGCACCGGAAAGTTCGATTCGGTCGATCCTCCCGTGAAATGCTGGGTATACCCCGGCGCCCACGGTACCGAGACCCTGCAGACGGCAATCCGCGATTCGTGCAACTTCTATTTCAATTCGATCGGCTGGCGTCTGGCTACGGTAAACGGCGTCATCGGTGAAGATGGAAATGTTGAGTACGAAGACAGCGTCGGCGTGGCGACACTGCAGAAATACGCAGCAATGTACGGTTTTGATTCCACCTCAGGAGTAGAAGTGCCGGAAACCCCGCCCCATATGGCGACAAGCGATGCCGTACGAATGGCCATCGGCCAGTCGGATACCGCTTTCACGCTGACACAGATGGCGCGATGTGTCAATACCATTGCCAACAGTGGAACCTGCTATGATCTGACGCTGATCGACCGGATCACCGATTCCGACGGCAATACCATCGGAGAGCAGGAACCGGTCGTACACACCACGGTTGATCTTCCGCAGGAGCTGTGGGATGCGATCCATTCCGGCATGAGAGCTATGATCCAGCAGCACAGTCAGTTTGCCAATTATACGGATGTAGCTGTAGCCGGAAAGACCGGTACCGCTCAGGAGACGACATCAAAACCGAACCATGCACAGTTTATCGGTTACGCGCCGTACGATAACCCGCAGATGGCGATTGCCGTCCGTGTAGCCAATGGATATACGTCGGCGAATGCGGCTTCCATCGCCAGAGATGTCATTTCCTACTACTTCAAGACAGAGCCGGATGAGAGTCTTATTACCGGTCACGCCATGCAGGTAACCAGTGACAATACCCAGACAGACTGATAAAAGACGCAGGTACATACGATTGGTGAAAAGCCGGCATAAAAAGGCAGGCATAGAAAATGAAAGATTCCGTAGTTATCAAAAGCAACGCTTATGGATTGATACTTTATCTGGATCCGCAGCTGCCGTTTGAACGTCTCCGGGAAGATGTGGAACGAAAATTTGCCCGGTCCGCACGATTTTTCCGCGGAGCTCAGATGGCTCTGACATTCCGCGGCCGCGAACTGACAGAAGATGAGGAACTTTCCCTTGTGGATGCCATCACGACGGGAGCGAGGATCCAGATTGTATGTATCGTTGATGAAAACAGGGATCATGCGGAACATGACCGTCAGGCTATGATCCGCGCCATCGAGGACATGAGGTCCGGTTCTGCGCTGCTTTACAGGGGAACACTCAATAACGGACAGGAGCTTCATTCGGATAAAAACGTCGTTGTTCTCGGAGATGTAAACCCGGGTGCCCGCGTGACAGGCTCCGGTTCCGTGATTATTCTCGGCTGCTGTATGGGTGAGATAACGGCTGGCGCCGGCGGCGATTCGTCGTCCTTTGTGTGCGCTCTGACGCTGCTTCCTTTCCGGCTTAAAATAGCCGGCCACGAAGCAGTCAGTGCTATTCGAAAACGTGAAAATCCGGGTACTTATCCGGTGGATCCGAAAATTGCTTATGTTGCAGACGGGCACATTCTGATGGAAAAAATGAACGGAATGTCTTTTGAGAAGGCAGCTGCACTCAGGGCGCCGGAGAAAACCGGTGAAAACGTCCGTGAGAAAGAAGAGAACGGTGAGAACGCTGCCGGAGAAAGTGCAGCTGAAGCAGATCCATCAGATCAAAAGAAATAAAGGGGTTTTGCTGATCAATGCTTAGACAATACAAGTTGCGGGATTACAGGTTCAGCCTGATGGCCTGGGTAATCATCCTTTCCGTTATCGGAATTATGGTGATCGGAAGCGCCGATCCATCTTACCAGAAAAGACAGCTGGCAGGACTTATTCTCGGCACCGTTCTGATAATCATTTTTTCCTTGGTCGATTACACATGGCTGATTAAATTTTCCTGGGTTTATTATATCCTCGGATGCGGACTTCTTGCCGCCGTGCTGCTGTTCGGTATTAAGACCGGAGGCGCACGCCGCTGGATTAAGATAGGAATCCAGTTTCAGCCATCCGACCTGATGAAAATTATTCTTATTCTGTTTTTTGCAAATTTTTTTGCCGCACAGGAAGAAAAGATCAATACCTTCCGGATCATCCTGCTTTCCCTCGTACTTCTGGGAATACCGCTGCTTCTGATTGTCCGGGAGCCGGATCTTTCTACAACAATTGTTTGTGCGCTTACTTTTTGTGTTATAATATTCACAGCAGGACTTTCTTTTAAAATTGTTTTCGGAATTCTGGCGGTTGTCCTTCCGCTGGTCATTGTCGGATTTTCCATCATTTTAAGGGGCGGAAACTCCATTCTGCGGGGATACCAGCTGACGCGGATAATGGCATGGCTTCATCCGAATGAATACCCGGATGAAGCGCGCCAGCAGCAGAACAGCATTATCGCCATCGGTTCCGGGCAGCTTTACGGGAAAGGGCTGAACAACAACATGGTGTCCTCCGTGAAGGGCGGCAATTTTATTTCCGAGCAGCAGACAGATTTCATTTTCGCAGTAGCCGGAGAGGAGCTTGGGTTCCTTGGCTGCTGTCTGATCATTATTCTGGAACTGCTGATTGCCGTGGAGTGCATCAATATCGGAAAACGGGCAAAAAATATAGCAGGTTCTGTGATTGGATGCGGCATGGGCGGTCTTATTATGCTTCAGAGCTTTATTAACATCAGTGTAGCGACGGGACTTATTCCGAACACAGGTATCCCGCTTCCGTTTGTAAGTTACGGGGTTACGTCCCTGGTAACGTTCTGTATAGGCATAGGAATAGTTCTGAATGTAGGGCTTCAGACCAGGAAATACTAAATGTAATACCAATCATGTGAAAAGGGAGGGCAAAAAATGAATATCGGACTGATTGCACATGACGGGAAAAAGAAACTGATGCAGAACTGCTGCGTTGCTTATCGCAGCATTCTGGCTAAAAATGAGATATACGCGACGGGAACCACCGGCCGTCTTGTTGAAGAAGCGACGGGTCTGCCGGTACATCTTCTGCTGGCCGGCCATGTGGGCGGTGAACAGCAGATGGGTGCTATGATTGAACAGAACCAGATCGATCTCGTTCTCTTTTTCCGCGATCCGGATACAGCGAAAAGTAATGAACCGGACATAACAAAAGTTATCCGCCTGTGTGATATTCATAATGTACCGCTGGCGACGAACATTGCCACGGCGGAAGTCCTTTTGAAATCGCTTGAACGAGGAGATCTTCAGTGGCGCGAAATGTACAAATGAGGGATAAAAACAGCATTGGCAGGGACAAAAAAACGAACAGCACAGGGAAGCAAAGCCGCCGTAAAAAGCAGGAGATAAAAATGGAACAGGAAGCCCGCAGGTACGGTATGTATCCGCGGGAGTGGGCAAGACTGAATGCACAGGAAAAAGTGCAGAAAAGAAAAAACTTCAGGCTCGGTTTGGTCATGGTTATCCTGGCGGCGGTTGCCTGTCTTCTTATTTACGCTGTGTATTTTGTTATCCTGCGGTCGCACGACTATCATCTCCGGATCCCGTTTGATAGCACCAGCGCCGTCTACGGCATGCCGGGCGCTCTTCAAAACCCCGACCGGGCGGAGGGTACGGCAGCCAGTCTTTGTGTAACTGACACGGATGTCAATGTATCCGCCATCAATATCGAAGCAGATACGGCGGCACTGTTTGACCTTAATAACAGGGATGTCCTTTACGCAAAGGATATTTTTACAGAACGGTCGGAGGCATCGCTGACAAAGATCATGACGGCTCTTGCAGCCATGAAATATGGCAATATGGATGATGTTGTGGAGGTCACAGATACGGCGCTTGATATTGAGTACGGTTCTTCCGTGTGCGACATCAAGGTAGGTGACAGACTGACACTGAAACAGCTGGTATATGGTATGATGATTGCCTCCGGGAATGATGCGGCCATGATGATTGCAGAACATGTAGGCGGGAGTGTGGATAGCTTTGTCCAGATGATGAATGATGAAGCAAAATCCCTCGGGGCAACCCGGACTCACTTCATGAATCCACATGGTCTTACCGAGGAAGGCCATTATACCTGTGCTTACGATATGTACCTGATTTTTAACGAAGCCATGAAATATGACATGTTCATGGATATTATCAACCGTAAGAATTATTACTGTGAGTATACGAAGGCGGACGGGAGCGCCGTCGCCGTCACCTGGGAATCCACAGACTATTATCTGACCGGTGAGGACGGTGTTGAAACGCCGGATAATGTTATCGTATACGGCGGCAAAACCGGAACAACCGATGATGCAGGCGCCTGCCTTGCACTTCTCTCCAAGGATTTTTACGGGAATCCGTACTTCTCCATCATCATGCACGCATCCGACCATGATGCACTTTATGATGAAATGACAACACTTCTTTCCCTTGTTCCGCAGTGACAGGCATTGCCGGTGCGGGGGAGAATTAGCAGTTGTATTTGAAATCCTGATAGTCTATAATTTAGACATATCAAAGTTTTTTCACCATAGAGGAAAAACAAATAATATATTAAATTCTGAACTGGAGTTAATGCCATCAATAAAATCCGGCCAGAAAAGGAGGAGTTCAACATGGTTCAGTTAATTATCGGCGTTAAGGGTAAGGGAAAAACAAAGGTTCTGCTTGACAGGGTAAATCAGGAGATCGCAGGTGTAAACGGCAGCGGTGTTTATCTTGACAAGGATAAACAGCATATGTTTGAGGTAAGCCGGAAGGTACGTCTGATTGATGTAACCGACTTTCAGATTGAAGATACCGATGAATTTATAGGTTTCCTGCTTGGAATTATTTCCCAGGATCACGACCTTGAAAAAGTGTATATCGACAGTTTCCTTAACGTAGCGAAGACGGATGCGGATCATACCGGGAAAGCGCTTGACAGAATTGCAGCGATCAGCGAGAAATACAGCGTTGATTTTATGATTGCTCTTTCTGTTGAAAAGAGTCAGCTTCCTGAAAAATATGTCAATAATGTCATCAGCGAGTGATACGCGGGTGACTGAATAAATTTAATATTTTATGAGAATTTAATATTTTATGAGAAAAAGCTCCTATGGAGCTTTTTCTTGATATAAAGGGGATATCAGTGCCTGGCGAAAATAAAAATTCAGACAAGAAGGGGTCATCCAAGATTGTTCCCATGCGGAAGCGTACACCGCGCAAGGTCACACCTTTCCGGACATACTCCTGGCTGAACATCGGAACCATTCTATTTCTGGCTATTCTGATCTACATGATCATTACAGTCATACTCTTTGCCACTTCCAAGCGGATTTCCATCTATGAGGTAACATCCGGTTCCATCTCCGGCGATTATCGTTATTCTGCTCTGGCGATAAAAAATGAGGAAATTGAAACAGCCCAGTATTCCGGTTATGTAACGTATTATGCGCGGGAAGGCTCCCGGATCGGGGCGGGAAGTGCCGTTTGCTCCATCAGTGAGAATAAAAACACCGGAACTGAAGCGAAACCGGCGGAACTGACGGACGATGATTACCGCACCATCCGTTCGGTAAGTGCTTCTTTTTCACAGAACTTCGATAAAAGCGCTTTCCAGTCCGTATACACCTATAAATCGGATCTGGAAAGTTTTATCCTGTCGACCCAGGAGAACGCAGAAGCTGTTTCCGGCTCTCTTTCAAACGAGGCGGATGCGCCGGAATCGGGATTTGTGGTATACCGTGTGGACGGCATGGAAAATCTGACGGATAATGACATTACGACGGATCTTTTCAATACCAATAATTATGAGTTTTCCAATCTGCGCCTGAATGAATCCGTGAAGACCGGAGACAGCCTTTATAAACTGGTAAAGGGTGAAGACTGGTATCTTTACTTCCCGATCACGGATGATCTGGCTACGGAGCTGGCCGGGCGGACAACCATGCGGTTCCGTTTTCTGAGTGACGATACCACATTTGTTTCTTCGTTTTCGGAATACCGGAACCAGGATCAGTGGTTTGGAAAAATCACCCTGCATAACTCTCTGGTACGCTATGTATCGAACCGCTATGTGGAGATAGAACTGCTGCTTGACAGTGAAAGCGGATTAAAGGTTCCTTCCTCATCCATTGCCAGCGAACAGTTTTACCGGATACCGGATGAGTATGTGACGCCGAACCCGGATACCGGCAGGGAAGTGACGCTGCTGGTGGAGACATACCATGCGGACAATACCAGCAAGGTTACATCAAAAACCGTCACAGTTTACGAAAAACAGGAGAATACGTACCTGATATCTACGGATGACATAAAGACCGGAGACAGGATCCTGAAACCGGATTCCTCCAAATACCATGAGGTTACCGCGGACGATCTGACCGCCATTCAGGGCGTTTACAATGTCAACCAGGGATATGCCATTTTCAGGGAGGTTACAATTACGGATCAGAACGAGGAATTCTGCATTGTGAAGCCGAATAGTCCGTATGGACTCGCCGCCCATGATTTCATTGCCCTGGACGCGTCCGAGGTCAGTGAAGATGATATCGTATAAGTTAGGAGATGTTGCAGTTGCTTAAAGATAATCTTGCCGTTGTTGAAAAGAACATTGCAGATGCCTGCAAACGTTCAGGCCGCAGCCGTTCCGATGTGACGCTGGTGGCCGTAAGCAAGACCAAACCCAATGAAATGATCGGGGAAGTCTACGCGCTGGGCGTGCGGGATTTCGGAGAGAATTACCCGCAGGAGCTGAAAGCAAAACACGATACGCTGCCATCGGATATCCGCTGGCACATGATCGGACACCTGCAGCGAAACAAGGTAAAATACCTGATTGAGCGCGTGTGCATGATTCATTCGGTAGATACGGAAGAACTGGCGGAAACGATCAGTGAGCAGGCAGTGAAGCATCACCTGGTCATGCCGGTCCTGGCGGAGGTCAACATGGCAGAGGAGGATACCAAATTCGGTATCCGTCCACAGGATGCGGAGGATTTTGTACGGAGAATTTCCGTGCTTCCCGGGATTGCCGTGCGCGGTCTTATGACCATAGCGCCCTATGTGGAAAACCCGGAGGATAACCGCGTTCACTTCCGGAATTTGAAAAATCTGTCTATTGACATAGGAAGGAAAAACATTGATAATGTGGCTATGTGCGAGTTATCAATGGGGATGACGAACGATTACGTGGTGGCTGTTGAAGAAGGAGCCACACTGGTTAGGGTAGGTACCGGAATTTTCGGAGCCAGAGACTATTCGGCTGCCATATAGGAGAAAATATGAGCGTTTTAGATAAGTTTTTAAATGCCATGAAGATAAATGATGATGAAGATGATGCCTACGATGAGGATGAGCAGTATCTGGATGACGATGATCCTGATTACGATCCGGATGAACGGCTGGGTACGCGCGTGATCCGCCGCCGCGACGAGGATGATCTTATGGATGATGACGATGAAGAGTCCGCTTCCGGTTATTCAGGCCGGCGGGGCGCAAAGTCAGACTTATCTTCGTCGAGACAGAAAACATCATCTGCCAGAAACAGTTCCGTATCATCTCCTGGCAGTAAAATATCACCGATACGTTCAAAAAAACGTGAGCGCGGGGAGGCAGGCATGGAAGTTTGCGTAATTAAACCTCATACCATGGAGGATGCAAGAGAAATAACGGAAACATTGCTTGCAAACTGTACAGTGGTTCTGAATCTGGAAGGACTGGAGCTGGATATCGCGCAGCGCCTGATTGATTTTGCTTCCGGAAGCTGCTACGCCATCGATGGCAATCTGCAGAAAATCAGCAACTATATTTTTATCATTACGCCCTCCTCGGTCGACATTTCCGGCGATTTCCAGGAAATCCTGAGCGGCGCTTTTGATGTACCGTTTGAAAAGAGACATTCATGACAAAGGAAGAGATACTTCTTTCAAAACATCTTAAGGATCTGGCCGAAAGCGCCTGGCAGAAGGGAATCGCTGTGTTCAGCGATTTTCTCAATTTAAATGAACAGAATGTATATCATAGCCTCTCGAACTCACTGTCCTATATTCACAGTGAGCTTTTCGGAGGCTATGATTTTGCCGAAAGGCAAATGGCAGGATTTTTCCCGGACGGGTTCGAAGCCGGAATATCTTCTGCCTTTCCCATTCGTGCCGTCAGCATCCGGCCTCAAAACAGTAAGTTTGCGGAGGATCTTTCACACCGCGATTATCTGGGCGCTTTGATGAATCTCGGAATTGACCGCTCGACGACCGGGGATATCGTCCTGATGGAGGATAAAGCCATCGTATTCTGCGAGGATACGATGGCCGGTTTTATCTGCGGGAATCTGACGCGCGTGCGGCACACCAGCGTCGTGTGCCGCACGGAGGACATGTCGGATCTTGAATACCAGCCTGAAACGCAGAAGGTGTGCGGAACGGTCGCTTCCATCCGTCTTGACAGCCTGATGGCGCTGGCCTTTCGCGAAAGCCGCAGTTCTCTGACCGGTATGATTGCGGACGGCAGGGTTTTTGTCAACGGAAAACGGATAACATCCAATGCCTTCCGTCTCAAGGAAGGAGACATCATTTCCGTACGCGGCCTCGGAAGATTTCGTTATGCCGAAGAAGGCAGCGGGACCCGCAAGGGCAGGCTGTTTGTCCGGCTTGAAAAATACATCTGAAATGCTTGAAAAATGCATCTGAAATATAAGATCAGGTAACCGTTATGGTTCAAAATTCTGACAGGAGAATAAGAGTATGTCGGTGTTCAGTACACTTCCGGTAAGCAGGGATCATAAATTTGCTTATAACATTGTAATCAGCGATTCCTTCTCTGATCTGTCCGCCATGGCCAGGGAGGCTGAAATGGAAGGCCGCCGCCTGTGTATAGTCACAGACAGCAATGTTGAAAAGCTCTATCTTGACGAGGTAAAAAAATGCCTGGAGCCGCTGTGCTCCCGTGTCCTGGTACATGTGCTTCCGGCGGGAGAAAAAAACAAAAATCTGGATCATATCCGGGATATTTATAAGACGCTGATGGACGGCAGCCTGGACCGCGGTGATTTCCTTGCGGCGCTGGGAGGCGGCGTGGCCGGCGATATGACCGGTTTTGCGGCCGCCACCTACCTTCGCGGAATTAAATTCATTCAGATTCCGACAACCCTGCTGTCTCAGGTGGACAGCAGTATCGGCGGCAAGACAGGGGTGGATTTTGATCAGTATAAAAACATGGTCGGTGCCTTTCATATGCCATCCCTTGTCTATATCAATACGAATACGCTGAGGACTCTTGATAATATTCAGTTTGCCAGCGGCATGGGCGAAGTGCTCAAACACGGTATTATTCGCGACGCAAATTACTATGAATATCTTCTGGATCATATGAGTGAGATTGAGGATCGCGAACCCCGTGTCCTTTCCAGGGTTGTGGAGGGAAGCTGCATCATCAAGCGCGCGGTCGTACAGCGGGATCCGCTGGAGAAGGGAGAGCGCGCCGTCCTCAATTTCGGACATACGATCGGTCATGCCATAGAAAAATCGAAAAATTTCACACTGACGCACGGTAGCTGCGTTGCACTCGGTTCGGTCGCCGCCGCCTATATTTCATGGCAGCGCGGACTTATCGATGAGGAAACCTTTACGGAGATCAGAGATATGATGGTTGGCTTCGGACTGCCAATCAGCTTTGATTCCGTTCCGTCGAAGACCATTCTTACAGCTGTGAAGCATGATAAGAAAATGTCTGCCGGCCATATCCGGTTTATTTTGCTGCATGCCCTTGGGGACGCCTACATCGATACGACCGTAACGGAAGAAGAGATGCTCAAGGCTATTGATTACCTGAATGCGGATGTATCCGATAGTGAAGGGGATTGAAACAGAACCATGCCGAACGATAGAAACAGAAAAATAAAAACCAGGGTTACGGCGGTCCGATGGACGATACTCGCTGTGTATATGGCGCTGCTTACATGGCTGGATCAGGCGGTAAAGCTTTACGCCATCCGCGTACTCAAGCCTAACGGAACAAGGGAGATCATTCACGGAGTCTTTGAACTCAGGTATCTGGAAAACCGGGGAGCTGCCTTCGGCATGATGAGAAATCATCAGTGGGTATTTATCCTTTTCGCTTTCATTATCATAGCGGTCTGCCTTTTCCTTGAATCAAGGCTCCTGGTGCTTCGCCGTAAATTCCGTCCGCTGCGGATTGTTCTTGCCACCCTGATTGCAGGTGCGGCCGGAAATCTGATTGACCGCATCGCACATTCCTATGTTGTTGATCTGTTTTATTTTTCATTGATAAACTTTCCCGTTTTTAATCTGGCCGACGTATACGTAACGGTCAGCGCCGTGGTTATCCTTCTTCTCCTGATGCTTCATTATTCAGAGGAAGACCTCCGGGAGATCGGCGGAAAGAAGACCCGGCGTCAGTATGTGGAGGATATTGTGGATAAGATCAATAAAAGCAGAGAGCAAAAGTGATGGAAGCGGAAAAAGAGAAGATGCCGGAAGATACGGAAACAACGGAGGATGTGATATCGGAGAACGATGTCATCCTCTGCAGCGATCCGGGAAATGACGTGTTCCGGTTTACAGTGGAAAAGGAATCGCAGGGGCAGCGGCTGGATGTATTCCTGGCATCGGTACTTTCAGATCAGTCCCGCTCTTTTATTCAGAAACTGATCCGGGAAGGCAGGACAGCTGTTGACGGGAAAAGTGCGAAAGCATCACTGAAGCTCAAGAGCGGGCAGGAAGTCACGGTTCATCTTGAAAAGCCGCAGCCGCCGAAGATAGAAGCAGAAGATATTCCGCTGGATATTCTGTATGAGGATGATGATATTCTTGTGGTAAACAAACCCAAGGGTATGGTTGTGCATCCATGCAATGGTCATTGGAGCGGCACATTGGTGAACGCGGTCATGTATCACTGCCGGGACAGCCTGTCCGGAATTAATGGCGTCCTGCGTCCCGGCATTGTACATCGGATCGATATGAATACGACCGGCTCCCTGGTTATATGCAAAAATGACCGCGCTCATCAGCAAATTGCCGATCAGCTGGCGGTACATTCCATCACCCGCCGGTACCGGGCCATTGTATGCGGCAATATCAGAGAAGAAGAGGGTACCATTGATGCCCCGATCGGCCGCAGCCGTACGGACCGCAAAAAAATGGCAGTTGACCGGGAACATGGCAAACGTGCCGTAACCCATTACCGTGTTCTGGAACGATTTGGAAATTACACGTACATTGAATGTCAGCTTGAGACAGGGAGGACGCATCAGATACGGGTTCACCTGGCTCATATTCATCATCCGGTTCTGGGAGATGATGTGTACGGGTCTTCCAGATGCCCCTGGAAGCTTCAGGGGCAGACGCTTCATGCCATGGTGCTGGGATTTATCCATCCCTCCACCGGGCAGTATGTGGAGTTTACAGCACCGCTGCCGGAATATTTTCAAAAGCTGCTTGAAACCCTTCGAAAGCAGAAAAACAGCGCAGCAGACTAAGACGGAGCGAACCCGATGAAACAAGGCAGCGCAGAAAGGCAGCAATATGAAATTTGTTATTCAGCGCGTTACAGAAGCAAAAGTAGACATAGACGGCCGGACGGCCGGAAGTATCGGTAAAGGATATGTGGTATTGATCGGCATCGCCCAGACAGACACGGCAGAGGAAGCGGACAAATATATTAAAAAAATGCTGGGACTTCGGATCTTTGAAGACGAAAACGGCAAGACAAACCTCTCTTTGAAGGATGTCGGGGGCAGTCTTTTGCTGATATCCCAGTTTACACTCTATGCGGACTGCCGTCACGGAAACCGGCCGGGATTTACAGGTGCCGGCAAACCGGACATGGCGGAGCCGATGTATCAGTATATCATTGATTCCTGCCGTGAGCAGGGATATCCTGTGGAAACCGGACACTTCGGGGCGGATATGAAAGTCAGTCTCGTCAATGACGGGCCCTTTACGATCATCCTGGATGAAAATGTATTCGCAGGAAAAGCCGATAATAAACAAAAGCCCGGGAAAATTCAATAACAGGATTACAGCGTTAAAAGTCTGCTGCCATGCATGCTTGCATGCAGGTGCTGGAAGGATTTATTGACACGCCCAACATAAGACATGAAGTGGCGGGCAAGCGTCACGAAAATGCCGAAATTCAATAATATACTGCAAATTCAGGGAATACAGGAAAAAGATATGGCACTTTATGCATTGGGGGATCTTCACCTTGCTTTCCGCTCCGACAAGTCCATGGATCAGTTTGGAGAAGTATGGGTTAATCATGAGGATAAGATTTTAAGAAACTGCCGTGAAATCGTGAAAGACGACGATACACTCGTT
>Ga0256404_1000592_pt1 | contig 94018 bp, 84 predicted proteins | sample RumenRJG_01DNA_FD_185990 | JGI IMG/M metagenome (GOLD analysis project Ga0256404, IMG submission 185990) | Bovine rumen microbial communities from Lethbridge, Alberta, Canada - RJG_01 | ecosystem: Host-associated > Mammals > Digestive system > Stomach > Rumen | place: Canada: Alberta | collected... | reverse complement strand
GAAAAATCTGCGACGAGCACGGCATCCTGATGGTATGTGACGAAGTACAGTGCGGCTGGGCAAGATCCGGCAAGATGTTCGCATCCCAGTACTACGCAGAAGCGGGCTGCGCTCCTGACATCATGACAACAGCGAAGTCCATCGCGGGCGGCATTCCGCTTTCAGCGATCGTAGCAAGAAAAGAGATCATGGACAAGGTCCATCCTGGAACGATCGGCGGAACATACGGCGCGAACGCGCTGGCAGCAGTATCCGCACTGAAGGTCATCGAAGTTATGACAAGAGATGACTTCCCGGGCAAGGCACTGCACATCGCAGAAGTTCTGGGCAACGGCTTCAAAGAAATGCAGAAGAAGTATCCGTGCATCGGCGACGTCAGAGGAACCGGCGCAATGATGGGTATCGAATTCATCAAGGATGAGAAGAAGACTCCGGATGCAGAGATCGTAGGAAAGATCGTACAGAACGCGATGAACAAGGGCCTGATGCTGGAAGCAGCAGGAACATTCAACAACGTTATCAGAATCCTGTGCCCGCTGGTTGCTACAGACGAGCAGCTCGAAGCAGGTCTCGCGATCTTCGAAGAAGCACTGGCAGAGGCTTGCAAATAAAGGCAGAACTGCTGCAACAGATATTTCAAATACAATAGGAGAATAATTAAATGCAAGAAAGACATGAATTACAAAAGTCCCTCAACATGAAGGACATTCTGGCACTGGCGTTCGGTACCATGATCGGTTGGGGCTGGATCATGCTGGCCGGTTCATGGGTCGGCAACGGCGGAAGCCTTGGCGCGATGATTGCCTTTGGTTTCGGCGGTCTGATGGCGATCTTCGTAGGTCTGACCTATGCGGAGCTGACACCGATGCTGCCGCTGTCCGGCGGAGAACTCGTATTCTCATACAGAGCGATGGGATACAACGCATCCTGGTTCACCGGCTGGATGATCACGCTGGCATATCTGGGCGTAGCTGCCTGGGAAGGCCCGGCGCTCTCCAACGCTATCAACTTCCTGTTCGCAGGCGTACTGCCGCAGGGAGCGACACTTTGGACATTTGCGGGATCGGACGTTACGACGACGTTCCTTATCATTGCGGCAGTCGGCGCTGTTGTTATGACTGTCGTTAACTACAGAGGAGCGAAAGCTTCCGCTATCTTCCAGACCGTTGCTACCGTTGCTATGGCGATCGGCGGTATTTCATTCGCGATCTGCGGTACAGCAACCGGTTCCCTGGAACACTTTATTCCGCTCTTCACAGATGGTAAAGGCTTCGTAGCCGTAATGCTGGCTGTTCCTGCGATGTTCGTCGGATTCGACGTTATTCCGCAGGCTGCTGAAGAAATGAACATTCCTCTCGGCAAGATCGGAAAAGTAATGATCATCTCCATCTGCATGGCTGCCTTCTGGTACTGCCTGATGATCTTCGCAGTCGCGATCTCCACACCGGGAGACGTACTCGATGGATTCAACAACGATCCGGCAGCTGTTCCGGTAGCGAACTGCTTCGCATGGTGCATGAACAACCCGATCTTCGGTAAACTGATGATCATCGCAGCGATGTGCGGAATCCTGACCTCCTGGAACGGATTCGTCGTCGGTGCTTCCCGTGTTATCTTCGCTATGGCAAGAGCTAAGATGATGCCTGAAATCTTTGCGAAGGTACATCCGAAGTACGGTTCCCCGACAGCAGCAGTTCTGCTCGTTGGTATCATCACAGTTATTTCACCTTGTGCCGGAAGATCCGCGCTGGTATGGTTCGTTGACGCTGCTGCATTCGGAACAGTCGTTGCGTACTTCATGGTATCCCTGTCCTTCTTCATCCTGAGAAGAAAGGAACCGGAGCTCGCAAGACCATTCCGTACACCGGCCGGTCCGGTTATCGGAGCTCTGGCGATGCTGGTAGCGCTGTTCTTCTTCTGGCTGTATCTGCCTGGTCTGGGCAGCCCGTCACCGCTTACCGGTCCGGAATGGCTGTTCGTCGGCGGATGGGTCGTTCTCGGCATCATCTTCTTCATCGCGAACAAGGCTGGCAAGAACGGCAAGACTCGCAAGGAAGAGACAGAATACCTCATGTTCGGTCACGATTATCTGAGATCCTTCGCGAAGGATTACATCGCGAAGCATCACGAAATCGAGGAAGAGCACAACTTCTAAAGACAGTGAAGTAATTCCAACATAAAAAAGAGACACCTCACGCAGACGCAGAGGTGTCTCTTTTCATTTCGTTCCGGTATCAGCCGGCCATGGCGATTCCCATGGAAATGCCGCCGATTGCCATCAGTACGCACATCAGGATCAGTACGATCAATATAATGATTTTCGTGGACTTTTTCATTTCTGTGTATCCTTTCGATTTATGCTTTCGGAGTATGCTTTGGTCTATCTGCCTAAAACAGATGCGGTCAGGGTCATACGAATCGCCTTCAGTATAGCATAAGAAACCTGTGAATTCTATTGCAACATATGTTAAACTGAATCAAAAGACCGGCATGTGCCGGACGACGAGGAGGCAGATTTGATGAAAGCAGTGTTTCTGGATTGTATCGATATCAACCGGGGTGATCTTTCCTGGACGCCCATGGCAAAGCTGTGCTCTTTTTCCCATTATCTCACATCGACAGAAGAAGAAGCAAAAGCCAGACTGGCCGGTGCGGACGCAGTGTTCGTGGATTCCTTTCCCATCACCCGGAAGGTCATGGAGGAAAATCCACAGCTTCAGTATATCGGCATTGCTGCGACGGGTTTTAACCATATCGATCTGCAGGCAGCCGCGGAGAAAGGAATCGCGGTCACGAATATCCCGGCCTATTCGACCGACGCGGTGGCGCAGCACGCGATCGCTTTGCTTTTGCAGCTGACCAATCATCCCGGAACGTATGACGATGTGGAAACAACGCCGCTCACGCTGTTGAACGGCAAAACCATGGGAATCGTCGGTTACGGAAACATCGGAAAACGCATTGGCGAGATCGCGGGCGCCCTTGGCATGGAGGTCATTCCTTACAGCCGGGATCCGCAGCGGGCGATCCGGGCGGATGTCCTGTCTCTGAACTGCCCGCTTACAGAGGAAAACCGTGGGATGGTAAACAGCTGTTTCATCGACAGCATGAAGGACGGGGCCATACTGATCAATACCGCGCGGGGCGGTCTGGTCGATGAGGACGCACTCGCGGCAGCGCTGAAAAGCGGGAAACTGGCAGGCGCAGGTCTGGATGTGCTCGCAAAGGAACCGCCGGATGAGACCTGTCCGCTGCTCGGCCTTGAAAACTGTGTGATCACGCCGCACATTGCTTTCACGCCAAAAGAGACGAGAGGGCTGATCATAGAGCGGCTGGCTGAAAATCTGAAGTCCTATCAGGATGGCGGAAGGCTGAACAGAATCGATTGAATGGAGAAGTACAATGACGAAAAAATATATGATGGCGCTGGACCAGGGAACCACCAGTTCCAGATGCATTATCTACAACAAAACAGGGCAGCAGATCAGTGTCGCGCAGAAGGAATTCACCCAGTATTTCCCGCAGGCAGGGTGGGTTGAGCACGATCCCATGGAAATCTGGGACACCCAGCTCGCGGTTGCCCGCAAAGCGATGGAGCAGGCAGGCCTGGATGCCTTTGCAATCGACGCCATCGGCATTACGAACCAACGGGAAACCACGATCGTCTGGGATAAAAACACCGGAAGACCTGTCTATAACGCCATTGTGTGGCAGTGCAGGCGAACGGCCGATGATTGCCGTATGCTGAAGGAGGAAGGGCTGACCGAACTCTTTCGCGGGAAAACCGGTCTGCTGATCGATCCGTACTTCAGCGGGACCAAGCTCAGATGGATCCTGGAGAATGTGGAAGGAGCCAGAGAACGAGCCGAGAAAGGCGAACTGCTCTTCGGTACGGTGGAGACCTGGCTTATATGGAATCTGACAAGCGGCCGTGTCCATGTCACGGACTATTCAAACGCGTCCAGAACGATGCTGTTCAACATACACGAGCTGTGCTGGGACCGGGAAATACTGGAACGGCTGGATATTCCGGAATGCATGCTCCCGGAAGTGAAGCCATCCAGCTGTATTTACGGAGAAACCGAGGAATGCTTCTTTGGCGGCAGTATCCGGATCGGAGGCGCTGCGGGAGACCAGCAGGCTGCGTTGTTCGGGCAGACCTGTTTCAAAGCGGGAGAAGTCAAGAACACCTTCGGAACAGGCGGCTTCGTGCTGATCAATACAGGAGACATGCCGGTGGACTCCTCGCATGGCCTGCTGACGACGATCGCCTGGGGAGCAGGCGGTAAAGTCTGTTATGCGCTGGAAGGCTCGGTGTTCGTGTCCGGCGCGCTGATCCAGTGGCTCCGCGACGAGCTGGGAATCGTGGAAAGCGCGCCCCAGACGGAAGAAATGGCGAAACGAGTCGAAGATACTGCAGGGGCGTATATCGTACCGGCGTTTACCGGACTGGGCGCCCCATACTGGGATCCGTACGCCAGAGGCGCGATCGTCGGACTCACCAGAGGAGTGAATAAGGACCATATCGCCCGCGCGGCGCTGGAATCCATGGCTTATCAGACATACGACCTGCTGAAGGCGATGGCAGAGGATCTGGGACAGGATCTGGATGCCCTCAAGGTCGATGGCGGCGCTTCCGCGAACGACTTCCTGCTGCAGTTCCAGGCGGATATTCTGAGTTGTGATGTGTACCGGCCGGTATGCATTGAAACAACATCCCTGGGGGCAGCATATCTGGCCGGACTTGCGACCGGTTACTGGCAGTCGGAAGAGGATATCGTGAGCAACTGGCAAATCGACCGTGTATTCAAAGACGCAATGCCTCAGGAGACGCGTGATAATCTGCTGAACGGCTGGCACGAAGCGGTTGGGAGGACTTTGACACAGAATTAACAGGCTTTGATTCGAAATTGCACGCAGACTCGTTGCTTTTTTGCATTGTTTTCTCATGCAGCATGGTTTTATTGCTTGAAATCAAGGGCATACAATCCTATAATAGAACCATAATCTGCGTATTTCAGGAGAGTAAATTGGAAGAAAAAATCAAAGCAATTTTAAAGGAACAAGTTGACCCTGTACTGCAGGAACATTTCGGAGGATCCAGTCTTTCGAAGTATGAGGACGGCGTTGCTTATGTCAGGCTGACCGGAGCATGCGCGCAGTGTCCATCTGCGCAGGAAACACTTGAAAGTGTTGTGAAGGATTTTGTAATGGGAGGATGTCCGGATGTGAAGGATGTCGTGCTCGATACTTCCGTCAGTGAGGATCTTCTCGAAATGGCCAGAAAAATTTTGAGAGGCGAAATCAAAGATGATTAAACAGGCAGTTTTTGTGCTGCCTTTTTAATATAATCAGCTATATTTGTTCATATTATCTGCCCGCAATTCTGCCGGCGGAAAGTAAAGCAATAAGAAGGAGAGTTTTATTATGTTAATGACAGGCGAACAGTACATCGAAAGCTTAAGAAAACTGAACACCAGAGTTTATATGTTCGGTGAAAAGATTGACAACTGGGTAGATCACCCGATCATCAGACCGTCAATCAACTGCGTAAAGGTTACTTATGATCTGGCACAGGATCCGGAGTACAAAGACCTGATGACTGCAAAGTCAAATCTGACAGGCGAGACCGTCAACAGATTTGCTCATCTGCACCAGAGCACCGAAGACCTGAAGAACAAGGTCAAGATGCAGAGACTGTGCGGACAGAAGACTGGCTCCTGCTTCCAGAGATGCGTAGGAATGGATGCTTTCAACGCAATGTTCTCATCAACTTATGAAATCGATAAGAAGTATGGCACAAAGTACCATGAAAACTTCACAAACTTCCTGAAGATGGTCCAGGAAAAAGACCTGGTAGTCGACGGCGCTATGACAGACCCGAAGGGCGACAGAGGACTTGCTCCGCACGCTCAGAGAGATAAGGATCTGTTTGTCAGAATCAAAGAGAGAAGGGAAGACGGTATCGTAGTATGCGGCGCTAAGTGCCACCAGACCGGTTCCATCAACTCACACTGGCACATCGTAATGCCGACACAGGCAATGAGAGAAGAAGATGCTGACTACGCTGTAGCATTCGCTTGCCCATCCGATGCTGATGGTATGTACATGATCTACGGCAGACAGTCCTGCGACACAAGAAAGCTCGAAGAAGGCGCTGACATCGACCTGGGTAACGCTCAGTTCGGCGGACAGGAAGCTCTCGTAGTATTCGACGATGTATTCATTCCGAACGAGTATGTATTCCTCGCTGGAGAATATGAATTCGCAGGCATGGTCGTTGAAAGATTCGCAGGATATCACAGACAGTCCTACGGCGGCTGCAAAGTCGGTGTTGGCGACGTTCTGATCGGTGCTGCTGCTCTGGCTGCTGAGTACAATGGCGCTCAGAAAGCTTCCCACATCAAGGACAAGCTGATCGAGATGACACACCTGAACGAGACGCTGTACTGCTGCGGTATCGCTTGCTCCACAGAAGGATATCCGACAGAGGCTGGCAACTATCAGATCGACCTGCTGCTGGCTAACGTATGTAAGCAGAACGTTACAAGATTCCCGTATGAGATCGTCAGACTGGCGGAAGATATCGCAGGCGGACTGATGGTAACTATGCCGGCGCAGAAGGACTTCGAGTCCGATCTGCCGGTTGGCAGAAACGGCGAGACGATCGGCGAGATCTGCAACAAGTTCTATGCTGCGGCTCCATCCTGCACAACAGAGCAGCGTATGAGAGTTCTGAGACTGATCGAAAACCTGTGCCTCGGCGCAGCTGCTGTTGGATACAGAACAGAGTCCATGCACGGTGCTGGTTCCCCGCAGGCTCAGAGAATCATGATCCAGAGACAGGGTAACATCGAAGGCAAGAAGGCTCTTGCAAAGGCTATCGCAGGCATCAAGGAATAATTCCGTATCCTGAGATAACTCAATCGACAGTGAATCACGAGAGGCCGCTTGGCAAACCGGGCGGCCTCGGTTTTTAAGAAGGAAAGTTAAGAATTTAACATGAAGTGCGGAGTCAAATTCTGCGGCGGATGCAACCCTCATTACCAGAGAGGGGACGCCTACCGAAAAATTAAATCCGATATGCCGGAGATCCTGTTTGAGTATGCCGAGGAGGGCGTCGATTACGATCATCTTCTTGTCATCGGGGGATGCACGGCATGCTGTCCTTCTTACGACCAGTACACTGTCAAAGGAGATGTATTAAAAATGTGGTCGGAAGACCATATCAGCAAAATAGAAAAAACACTGGAGGAAAAACTGTAATGAAAAATTGGAAAGAATTATATGATTCCAAGAAGATGACTTCTGACGAAGCCATTTTGAAATTCGTAAAGTCAGGAGACAAAGTAGTTTTTCAGCATGACGTCGGTGAACCGGAAGAACTGGTAAGAGCGCTCGTAAGAAATGCTGATCAGTTCAAGCATGTTGAGATCTCTCATATGTTCTCACTGGGCCCTGGAGAATACTGCAAGGAAGAGTACAAAGAAAACTTCCATCCTAACATGTGGTTTATTTCAGGTCAGACAAGAAAAGCCAGCAACTATTGGGGAGATTATACAACTTTCTTCTTCCACGAACTGCCGGAACTGATGAGACAGGGAAGAATCGTTGTGGACGTCGTCTTCATCAACGTATCCAAGCCGGATAAGCTGGGATATGTATCCACAGGCGTTTCCGGAGACTACACAATCCAGGCCATCAAGTCCGCGAAGAAGGTCATCGCGCAGGTCAATGACTGTGTTCCGTTCACCTATGGCGATGTTGTATTCCCGCTCATGGAGTACGCTGACGCAATCGTAGAGTATGACGAAGAACTGCCGACGATCCCGCCTTCAAAGATCGGTCCGGTCGAAGAGGAAATCGGCAAGTACTGCGCGAGCCTGATCGAAGACGGCTCCACACTGCAGCTTGGTATCGGCTCCATTCCGGATGCTGTTTGCGCGCAGCTGAAGGACAAGAAGCATCTGGGTCTCCACTCCGAGATGCTTGGTGACGGCGCGATGAACCTGTATTATGAAGGCATCATCGACAACACCATGAAGGCGTTCGACAAAGACGTCATGGTAGCGAACTTCGTTATGGGTACCAAGGAGCTTTATGAGTTCTGCGACCACAACCATGCAGTCAAAGTCATGCCGGTAGACTATGTAAATGACCCGACCATCATCATGAACTGCTCCAAGATGATCGCCATCAACGGGGCGCTCGGCTGCGACCTGTACGGACAGGTAGCTTCCGATACGCTGGGCGGTGACGTACAGTTCTCAGGCGTTGGCGGACAGGTCGACTTCATCCGCGGCGCGGCGATGGCAAGAGACGGCAAAGGCAAGGGCATCATCGCGATGCCGTCTATGGCAGTCAAGAAGGATGGCACGAAGATCTCCAAGATCACGGCGCACCTGGCTGACAAGCAGGTCGTCACAGACTCCAGAAACGATACAGAATTCGTTGTTACCGAATACGGTATCGCGGATCTGTGGGGCAAGAGCAATGCCGACAGAGCGAGAGCTTTGATCGACATCGCGCATCCTGACTTCAGACCTCAGCTGAAGGAAGAAATGGAAGAGATCTTCCACCACAAATATGACGAATAAAATATTGAAGTATTAACCATAAGGAGGTTGCATAATGTTAGCACTTAAACTGGTACCTGACATTCACTATTTTGACACTTTTAAGGAATTCGCAGAAGAATTCAAGCTTGGCAAGGGCGACATTCTCGTAACAAACGAATGGATGTACAAGCCATACGTAGAAGGTCTTGGCCTCGACATGCCTGTTGTCTATCAGGAGAAGTTCGGCGCCGGCGAACCTACAGACGAAATGATGGACGCCATGAAGGCTGAGATGGATCAGTATGAATATGACAGAATCATCGCGTTCGGCGGCGGCACGATCGTTGACTGCTGCAAGGTTCTGGCATGTGAGATTCCTGACAAGGTAGCGGATCTGTACACAGACAAGTATCCTTGCAAGAAGGTCAAGAAGCTCATCGCGGTTCCGACAACCTGCGGAACAGGTTCCGAAGTAACCAACGTTGCTGTTGCATCACTTCCGAAGCTCGGTCTGAAGAAGGGAATTGCTACACCGGATACATTCGCTGACGAAGCAGTTCTGATCCCGGAATCACTCCAGGGACTGCCTGACAAAGTATTCGCAACATCATCTGTTGACGCTCTGATCCACGCCGTAGAAAGCTTCCTGTCACCGAAGGCTTCACCTCTGACAGAGATCCTTTCCATCAAGGCAATCGAAATGATCATGGCCGGATACAAGAAGATCGTCGAAAGAGGCGGAAACACCAAGGAAAACAGAGCTGACCTGCTCAAGGACTTCATCCTGGCTGCTAACTACGCAGGTATCGCGTTCGGTAACGCCGGCTGCGGTGCTGTACACGCTCTGTCCTATGCTCACGGCGGCGCTTTCCACATTCCTCACGGCGAAGCGAACTTCATCTGCTTCACAGAAGTATTCAAGATGTACATGAGAAAGCAGCCGGTAGGCAAGATCCAGGAAGCGAACAAGCTGTTCTGTGACGTACTGGGCTGTGAAGAAGCGGTTGTATACGAAGAACTGGATTCCTTCCTCGGCAAGATTCTTGAAAAGAAGCCGCTGAAGGAATACGGCATGACAGAGGATCAGGTTGCTGCATTCGCGAAGTCAACCATCGACAACCAGCAGAGACTGCTCGGAAACAACTACGTTCCTCTTACAGAAGAAGAAATCGCAGAGATCTTCCAGAATCTGTACTAAACCACAACATAATAAAACCATCGGAAACCGGGAAGCCATTCCCGGTTTCTTTAATTTTATTTTGATAAAGTGTACTGCTGTTATTCCCGTTGAAAGGTTTGCGCTTTTGTGGTAACATACTACGGTATAGTTAAAAAGAAACGAAAGGTGATCGATCATGCAGGATATATTAGTAGAACAGAACATTATTATCGCTGAGCCGTGCAAAACGCTCAGAACGCTTGGGCGCAACGCCCTTGCCGGGAAATGGAAAGTCGCTATTATCGCGATTATTGTGTATATACTGGTTTTGCAGGTTCCACGCGCCGTCTTTGACGCGCTCTTTGGTACAAATGTGGGAAGCCTGATGACCAGCAACGGGTATACCTACGGCCTGGACGCCGGATTCTATGTGGACTTCTATAACAATATGCCTCAGGTGAGCATTCTCAGCAGCATCTACGTGCTGCTCATCTCCGGCGCTATGGAACTGGGTCTTTCGCTCTTTTTCCTGGCCACATTCAGAAAGCATGACGTACAGGTCCCGGATATTTTCCTGGGATTTGAACGGTTTGGAAAAGCACTGGGACTGTATTTGTACAGAGGGCTGTTCATTTTCCTGTGGACCTGCCTGTTCATCGTTCCCGGAATCATTGCGTCATTCCGTTACAGCCAGGCGTTCTTCATTCTGGCGGATGATCCGGACAAAAGCATCCGGCAGTGTATGGATGAATCAAAGGCTATGATGAAGGGTAACAAGTGGAAGTATTTTCTCCTTGGATTATCCTTTATCGGATGGGCTCTTCTGGTCGGGATCCCTGCCGGGATCGTGGAATCGATCGGAAGTACGGTTTCATCGAATTCCTTTGTAATTGCGCTGTTCAGCATTGTTGGCTCTCTCTTCGCGGCACCGCTTATTGTGTATGTCTACTCGGCTATGGCAGGTTTCTATGAGATCCTCGCGGGGCATCTGATCAAAGAGACGATGCCGGTTCCCGTAACGGTAGAGGAAGCGCAGCAGCAGTACGAGGAAATCATCGCGAAAGAAGAAGCAAAACCTGAAACGCCGGTTATCGAAGAACCAAAAGTAGAAGCACCGGAAGTGGAAGAGCCGAAAGCGGAAGAACCGATCGTTGAAGAACCTGAAGTAACAAAACCTGAAGTGAACGAAGCGGAGAAACAGCAGACTGGAGAAGATGGACACGATGGAAACGATCAAGACGGAACATTATAAATTTTACTCACACAAGGAATGCGAATTCTTTCCGTGCCATAAGACGGAGCACGAAGAAACATTCAACTGTCTCTTTTGTTACTGCCCGCTCTACGCTCTCGGCAGAGAGTGCGGCGGCAACTTCAGATATACAGAAAACGGAATCAAAGACTGCACAGGCTGCATGGTGCCTCATGGGACAGGCGCATATGACCATGTTATGTCAAAGATGAAGCAGCTCATGGAAATGGTTAAGGAAAAAGGGGAGGAATAATGGCTGAGGAACTCAGACTCGGGAACGGAATCACATTAGTTACAGAAAAGAACACCATGCTCAGATCGGCGGCCCTCGGGATATGGGTCGCTTCCGGTTCAGTCTATGAAGACGATCGTACCCATGGTGTTTCTCATTTTATTGAACATATGATGTTCAAGGGGACCGAAAAGCGTACTGCGAGACAAATCGCGGAGGATATGGATAAGATCGGCGCGATGTTCAACGCGATGACCGGCAAGGAATCCACCTGTTATTATGTGAAAACACTCACATCGAACATTTACAAAGGCGCGGAGATCCTTCTGGATATGGTTCTCGGCTCAACTTTCGATACCGTTGAGATGGACAAAGAACGACAGGTGATCCTGGAGGAGATCAAGATGGTGAAGGATACTCCGGATGACGAGATCTACGATATCATCTCAGAACTTGTCAACCGTGGAAATCCTCTGGAAAGAAGCATTCTCGGAACACCGGAAAGCCTCGCGGGGATCGACCGGACCGCAATGAAGGGATATTACCGGAACCGCTACACCAGGGACGGTATCGTGATCGCCGTTGCCGGAAACTTTGATGAGGACAAGATCATTCAGATGTTTCAGGAGAAGATGGATGCGCTGAAAGAAAAGGCCGAACCGTCCGATCATAAAACCGTGCCGTATCAGAAGGCTTCCTGTGTGAAGGTCAAGGATATCGAACAAACGCACATCTGTCTGGCAGCCCCCGGAATCCCATACGATCATGAACTGTATCACGCGTTTGTACTGATGAGCTCCATCCTGGGAGGATCCATGAGTTCCAGACTGTTCCAGAACATTCGCGAACAGAAAGGACTTGCTTATAACGTCAGCTCTATGAATTCCTTTAGCAGTTTTACCGGCTTCTTCAACATCTACGCAGGCGTATCCCATGAGAACGCTGGGAAGACAATCCTTGAAATCAGACGCGAGCTTCGAAAGATGGCGGAAGAGGGTGTGACGGAAGAAGAACTTTCCATCGCGAAGGAACAGGTGAAGACTTCCAATATTTTCTCACTTGAAAATCCGGCCGCTCTTATGTTCTCTCTGGGAAGGAACAAGCTTCTGATGAACAGGCTGTTCTCCGTAGATGAATCTCTGGAGAAGTTCAGCGCTGTGACGAGACAGGATATCCTGCGGGCCGCGGAAATGATAGGCGATCTTGACAACTATTGCGCTGCAGTGATCACAAATAAAGAAATGGATATTGAGGAGCTGATCCATGAAAGTAAAAATCAATAGTCTCTCCGGCATTTATCCGTCCTATGAGACGGAAGGCTCCGCGGGGATGGATCTGCGCGCCTGGCTTTCGGAGACGGTGGTTCTGGAACCGGGCGACATCAAATTGATTCCGACCGGACTGTTTATGGAATTCGAACCGGGCTATGAAGTGCAGCTGCGCGCCAGAAGCGGGCTCGCGGTGAAACACGGCATCGGTCTGGTCAATGGAGTAGGCACGATCGACAGTGATTACCGCGGTGAAATCAAGGTCGCGCTGATCAACCAGGGCAAGGAGGCTTTTGCAGTCGGAAACGGGGATCGGATTGCGCAGATGGTCATCGCGCCTGTCGCGCGGGCGGAGATCGTGCCTGTGGAAACCCTTTCACAGACGGAGCGGGGCAGTGGAGGTTTCGGTTCAACCGGCGTTTAGGCGTATAGAAAAAACGCAGCGGAAGAAGCTGTGATCGTAACACAATGATTAGCAGAGAAGACATCGAAAAACGCGAATATGAGATCCTGTCTCCTTACGCCACTAAAGCGGCGGAAACGAAGGGGCGGCAGAAACCGGAAGAAAAATGCGAGATCCGAACGGATTTTCAGAGGGACCGGGATAGAATTATCCATTCCAAGGCTTTTCGGCGCCTGATGCACAAAACGCAGGTTTTCATCGCGCCGGAAGGAGACCACTACCGCACCCGTCTGACGCATACCATCGAGGTCGCCCAGATCGCGAGAACCATTTCCAGAGGACTTGGTCTGAATGAGGATCTGACAGAAGCGATCGCCATGGGACATGATCTGGGGCACACGCCGTTCGGACACAGCGGCGAGCAGGTTCTCAGTAAGATCTACAGCAAAGGCTTCCGGCACAACGAGCAGAGCTTGCGTGTCATCGATGTGCTGGAGTTTCACGGGTCCTCCAGAGGAATGAATCTGACGGCGGAGGTTCGGGACGGTATCCTGAATCACACCGGACCGGTCACGCCGTTCACCCCGGAGGGGCAGGTCGTCAAAACGAGCGACCGGATCGCCTACATCAATCACGACATCGACGACGCGATCCGAAGCGGGATCATTACGGAAGAAGATCTTCCTGCAGAATGCGTCAATATCCTGGGGCACTCTCACAAAAAACGAATCGATACTCTGGTAAGAGACATGATCACAAACAGCGAATCCTCGCCGGTGATCGCACTGAGTCCTGAAAAACTGGATGCGATGAACAAGCTGCGCAGCTTTATGTTTGAGAATGTATACCACAATGCTGCCGCCAAAAGCGCCGAGGATATGGCGCGCATCGAAGCGATCATCACAACCTTGTTCCGATACTATTCAGACAATCCGGAATGGATCCTCCGGGAGTATCCGGATCTGGCTGAGATCTCAAGTGTGGAAGAACTGGTCAAGGATCAGATTGCCGGGATGACCGATCGGTACGCGGAAACGAAATACAAAGAAATTTTATCATTATGATTTATAGATAAATAAAAGGATTTGCCCGTTTCCTATCGTAATTATTAATGAAACCACACAGAATACCAGGGGTAATCAACCGGGATTACAACAGGGATAAATAACAGGGGTAACCAGAGGAAACGTGTCAAACAGCCGCAACTCATACAATTTCAGCAACGTAGAAGAAATCAAAAGCAGGTGCAACATCGTAGATGTCATTGGCAGGGTCGTGACTCTGAAGAAGGCGGGAAGTTCCTATAAAGGACTTTGTCCCTTCCACAATGAAAAGACACCTTCTTTTTCTGTTGACGAAGGCCGGCAGACGTATAAGTGCTTCGGTTGCGGCGAGGGCGGCGACGTCATCAGCTTCGTGGAGAAGTATTACAATTTGGACTTCATGGAAGCGATGGAGATGCTGGCCAGAGATTACGGGATCGAGCTAAAAAAAAGCAACAGGGGCAGCCAGCATACGAAAGAGTATTACGAAATCAACCGGCAGGCTGCGATTTTCTTCTTCAACGCGTTTCGGCGCGGTCCGAATCCGGCGTACACGTACATGCACGGCAGAGGAATCTCAGATGAAACACTTCACACCTTCGGCATCGGCTACGCCGATGATGAATGGACGAGTCTGACGGATCATCTGATGAAACTGGGCTACGCTCCTGCAAAGCTTGTGGATGTAGGACTCGTCTCCGAAAAGAACGGACGCTATTACGATAAGTTCCGGGGAAGAGTGATGTTTCCCATCATCAATACAGGCGGCAAGGTGATTGGATTCGGAGGCAGGATCATCGCGAACGGAGAGCCGAAGTATCTCAATTCCAAAGAATCCTCTGCATTCCAGAAGAAGAACAATCTTTACGGACTGAACATCACGAAAGATTACATCCGAAGGGAAAACCGGATCATCCTGGTGGAAGGGTACATGGATGTGATTTCCCTTTATCAGGCCGGCGTCCGGAATGTGTCAGCTTCCCTTGGGACCGCGTTGACAGAGAATCAGGCGAGCCTGATCCGCAGATTTACTTCGGACGTGATCCTGTCCTATGACGCGGACGCGGCAGGACAGAACGCAGCGCTTCGGGGACTGGACATTCTCTATAAAGAGGACCTGCGGGCGAGGGTCCTGGTCGTAACAGACGGCAAAGACCCGGATGAGTTCATCAAGGCACAGGGAAGAGACGCCTATCTGAAGCTTGCCGACACAGCGCTTCCGTATGGTGATTTCAAGCTGAAAAAGGCAGCGGAACGGTATGATCTGTCCGATCAGGAACAAAAGCTTCGCTATATTCGGGACGCGCTGGGAATTCTGCGAGGCATGAAACCTGTAGAGGCGGATATGTATCTGAACAGGCTCTCTGATGAGACCGGAATATCCGAACAGGCGATCCGACAGGAGTTTGAAACCGGCCGACAGGAAGAAAGACAACATAGGGCCTCCTACGCGCCGGAATTTGACAAAAGGCACAAAGGACAAAGGGAAGGCGAAGCCAGCGAAGCAGAGCTGCAGCTGCTGAAGCTGATGATCATAGACAGCGATTACAGCAAACTGCCGGACGACATCAAGGATGTCGTGTTTACGGACCGACTCAGCAGCAGTATCTACGGAGCCATCCGGGCAGTCGACCGGGGAGAACGGCCTCTTGACATGAGTGCGGTCCAGGATCAGCTTGATGTTGAAGGTTCACGGATGCTGGAAACGGTCCTCCAAAAGATCATACCCGGTGATAAAGAAGCCGAAATATACAAGGACTGCATCCGGCATATCAGAAGGGATACGCTGATGCGGGAAGACGCGGAAATAACTGCCAGACTCTGTGATCCCAATCTGGATCAGGAGGAAATCGCACGTTTGATGCAGCGGCAGATCGAGATACAAAAAATAATCAAAGGATAGGGTGGGAACATGTCAAGCGAAAAAGAAACCAACAAAAAGACGGAACTTGAACGGTTCAGAGAACGAATCGTAGCAATCAAAAACGGAACGGACAGCGCAGGCGTTTCAGAAAGAGCAAAACTGAAAGCCATGAACGAGCTGAAAGCTTACGCTGATGAAAACAACACATCGGTACTTACCTTCAGCGAAGTGGGCGACCATATCGATAAGATCGGATTTGATTCCAATCAGATCGAGGACATCTATGAGTTTCTTGACAAGAATGGCATCTCCGTTGTTGGCGAAAAAGATGAGCCGAACATGAAGGAGCTTGCGGAAATCGATATGGAAGAAGAGGATCCGGATGTAAAGGCCCAGATCGAATCCAATCCAAAGACGAAGGAAATCGATTTGGAAGCGACGATTTCAAAGACGGTAGCTGTTGATGACCCTGTAAGAATGTATCTCAAAGAAATCGGTAAAGTTCCGCTCTTATCCGCCGAAGAAGAAGTTGAACTGGCGAAACGCATGGAGGCCGGAGACGAATACGCGAAGCAGAAGCTCTGTGAGGCGAACCTGCGTCTGGTTGTTTCCATAGCCAAGAAATATGTCGGCAGAGGTATGCTGTTCCTGGATCTGATCCAGGAAGGAAACCTGGGACTGATCAAAGCCGTCGACAAATTCGATTACACCAAAGGCTATAAGTTCAGTACCTACGCGACCTGGTGGATCAGACAGGCGATCACCAGATCCATCGCCGATCAGGCCAGAACGATCCGTATCCCGGTTCATATGGTTGAAACCATCAACAAACTGATCCGCGTACAGCGTCAGCTGCTGCAGGAAAACGGACGTGAGCCGACCCCGGATGAAATCGCCGAGGAAATGGGAATCACTGTTGAGAAGGTCAGAGAGATCCATAAGATCGCTCAGGAGCCGGTTTCTCTGGAAACGCCGATCGGTGAGGAAGAGGACAGCCATCTGGGTGACTTCATTCCGGACGAGGACGCCCCGGCACCTGCGGAAGCCGCAGCGTTCAGCATGCTGAAAGAACAGCTTGTCGAAGTGCTGAACACGCTCACCGAAAGAGAACAGAAAGTACTGAAGCTGCGGTTTGGTCTGGAGGACGGACGCGCCAGAACACTGGAGGAAGTCGGCAAGGAATTTGATGTCACCAGAGAGAGAATCCGGCAGATCGAGGCCAAGGCGCTGCGCAAGCTCAGACACCCGACCAGAAGCAAGAAGCTCAAGGACTATCTTGAATAGAGCCTAAAGCGAGAGGGATATGAACAAGCTTACGGACAGACTGCAGATGCTTGCAGATGAGATCAAATCAGGCGAGACCATGGCCGATATCGGTACCGACCATGGTTTTTTGCCTTTGTATCTATGGGAAAACGGCATTTCTCCCAAAGTCATTCTGTGCGACATCAGCGAGCCTTCACTGGAAAAGGCGAAAGCCGCAGCGGGCGCGTACCAGTTTGGCAGGGAACTGGATTTCCGCGTCGGAGACGGACTGCATGTTCTGCAGCCCGGAGAAGTAGACGCGGTCGTCATCGCAGGCATGGGAGGGCTTCTGATGCGCGACATCCTGGCAGAGGATCCGGACAAGACCGCATCCTTTCCGAAGTTTATACTGCAGCCCCGCAATCACAGTGCCGCTCTGCGTTACTGGCTTGTCTCTCAGGGCTTTGCCATTGTACGAAATCAGCTTGTGCGGGAAGGAAAGTTCATTTGCGAGATCATCACCGTTTCTTCGCCAAAGAACGCTGAAACCGGCGATATGAGCCCTTCAGAGCCATTGCCGGATCCGGATGATCCTGTCTGGGATCTTCCGGCGGAACTGTTCCGGACCCAGGCGCAGCTGGCCGCAGAATACGCCGCTGTAAAGGGCAATATCGAACAGAAGATCCTGGAAGGGATGCAAAAGGGCAGCAATGTCTCGCAAGACGAAATGGAAACCGTAAAGAAACGCATTTCTTATTTTACCAAGTACAGCCAAATGCAGCGATAAGAGAGGACATATGAAATACTCAGACTTTATAAACCTGATGGAAGAAATCGCACCGACGGAAGCCTACCGGAGCATGGACAATTCCGGTCCCCAGATATGCTGCGGCTCCGAGGAAGTAAATCGCATGCTTGTATGCCTTGAAATCAACCGGGAGGTGCTTGAAGAAGCGGCAAGGAAGGAAGCAGATATGATTCTGACCCATCATCCGCTGATTTTTACCCCGGTTTCATGTGTTGATTATGATGATTATCCCGGCAGATACATCCACGAAGCGATCAAACAGGGGTTCAGCGTCTATTCGGCACACCTTTGCTTTGATTTCGCTCCCAAAGGCAACAACACATATCTATCGGTGCTGCTGGGTCTGCAGGATGTACAGATGGGATCTATAGACGAACCGTGGACCGGCATGCTTCCGGAAGCGATGACGCTGCAGCAGGCGTGCCGTCACATTGAGAAATGCCTTGATCTGCCGGAGCACTACATCCGCTGCGTGGACGGCGGCAGAGAGTATCTGCGGAAGACAGGTCTGTGTACGGGCGCCGGCGGCGGCTACCTGCAGGACGCGGTAAAGGCAGGGTGCGACCTGTTCATTACCGGTGATCTGAAACTCCATGAGGCCCAGTATGCGAAGGCTGCCGGTCTTTCGGTGATCGATGCCGGACATTACGGCACGGAGAAAATCTTCACGGAGAACATCACCCGGCAGATCCGGTCGCAGGCAGAAGCCAGGGGACTTGACATTGATGTTATAATGGCGGAAGCGAATACAAATCCGTATACACTATAAAATTGCATAGATCTGACTCGGGTAAGACAGACAATCGCGCGGCACTTCGGGTGCTGTGAGGAAAGTCCGGGCTCCGCAGGGCGAGGATGCCGGATAACGTCCGGCGTAGGTAACTATAGGGAAAGTGCAACAGAAACATACCGCCGCGACAGCGGTAAGGGTGAAATCGTGAGGTAAGAGCTCACGGGGATGTATGGTAACATATGTCTCGTGTAAACCCCATCCGGAGCAAGACCAGAATGGGCGTACGGCTTCTGCCGGGCAGTTGCCCGCTGCCGCCCGGAAGGTAGGTCGCTGGAGCATGCCGGTAACGGTATGTCGAGATAGATGATTGTCAAATACAGAACCCGGCTTATGTTTTGCCCGAGTCCAAAAAAATTCAAAAAACATCTTGCATTATTCTTGAAGTGATGTATAATAGAGTAGTCATGCGGATATGGCGGAACTGGCAGACGCGCACGGTTCAGGTCCGTGTCGGAGCAATTCGGTGGAGGTTCGAATCCTCTTATCCGCACCAACAAGACGGCTGAGTAATCAGCCGTCTTTTGTTATAACCGGGGGCTGAGTAATCAGCCGTCTTTTGTTTGTTGTATAAAAAAACGACTGATGAACAGCCGTCTTTTTCCTAGCCTCTTATTCGCTGAGTTCTGATGTGCAGTGCGGGCATCTTGTCGCCTTGATTGGGATCTCCTGCAGGCAGAACGGGCATTCCTTCGTTGTCGGCTCTTCTTCCACCTCTTCTTTCTTCGAGAGGGAAGTCGCCTTGTTCATTGCCTTGATGATGCAGAACAGTACGAGAGCAACGATCAGGAAATTGATGACAGCCATGATGAATGCGCCGTACTTGATGTCGACATTAAATACTGTCGCAACGAGATTGTTGAAATCAACCTTGACCAGCAGTCCGATAAGCGGTGAAATGATATCGTCGACCAGGGATGTGACGATGGCGGTGAACGCAGCACCGATGATGATGCCGACTGCCATGTCCATTACGTTGCCGCGCAGAGCGAACTCTTTGAATTCACTGATAAAACTCTTCATTCTTTTGTCTCCTTTTCTTTCGTCTTCTTATGATTAATTTGAATATCATTGAAAAAATGCTTAATTATTATATCACAAAATCTCTATTTGTGAGAGGTATCTTATGTTATATTTTCGTTTCCTGTGATATAATAAAACAAATTGGAGTATTGAGGTACACATTTTACAAATAAGCACAATATCTATGACACAAAACAACGACTTTAACAATATATTCGATAATGACATTGATTCCAGAATGGCAAAGGCCATCCACGAAGATCGAAAAAAACGAAAGGAAAGAGATCGAAGGAGAAAAAAACGGGCAACACGAAGGAAGGTGGCGCTGGCGCTGCTTGCCCTTGTTGCTGCGTTCTGCCTTTGCATAGGACTTGCCAGGATTTTGCATTCGGACGTCTTCGAGAATGAGGAAGAGTTCCGGGAATTCGCGGATCATGCCTTTGAGTCGGACAGCGTATGCCCGCAGACCGAAACCGACGCGCGGGAATATTATTTCAATGACGGGACTTCCTACGCGATCCGGCGCGGAGACTGGGTCAACGGAGACATCAAGAGTTATCTTGATAAAAAGTCCGAAGCCATCATAAAAAAGGAAACAAAAGGCGGCAAGGACGCCCCCATGGCGGTTCTGATCGATGACGCCGCTTACGAATCCGAAAACGGCACCATCAGCACAGTCGTCCATTACAGCACCTACGTCGCGGACGGCAGACACATGAAGATTCGTGACGCCCATGTTGAGACGAATCTGTTTGACGGAGAATCCGGCAAAGGCATTTCCACATTGCAGACTCTGAATGTGAATTACAAGACCAAAGCGCAGGAGTACGCAGAGGAATATTTCAGCAAGACCTATAATAAAAAAGAGCTGTCGGATGACTGGGAACGATTTGTGACCAGCGATGATTCGAACTTCAACAAATTCGTCATCACAAAGGATCAGATTTCCTTTTTCTTTGACGATGGGACCGTTCTGAGAGAAGGAGAGGGCACGCCTTCCATGGATGTGCCGAACAAGATCATCGGTACAACGATCCGGCCGGCGGTCCTCGAGCGGTACATCGATAAGAAGAAGCCGATGGTTGCCTTGACCTATGACGACGGACCTTATTCCAAAACGGAGAACGAGATTCTTGACACACTGTCGGAGAACGGCTGTGTCGCCACCTTCTTCTATCTGGGCAATCGTGTCAAAGATGACCATAAATCAGCGGTCAGAGCCGTGAAGATCGGATGCGAGCTAGGCAACCATTCCTGGAGTCATCCCGTCCTTTCACAGCTGGAAACGAAGGAAATCGTCAGTGAAATCACAAAGACAAACGCGGTTATATACAAATACTGCGGTGTGGAGCCGGTGATCGCCAGGGCTCCGTACGGGGAATTCAACGACAAAGTGCTGAAAAGAACTGGCATGGCCCAAATCGCGTGGTCTCTTGATACGGAAGACTGGAAGACCCGTGACGCGGAAACGACCTTTAAGCGAATCAAAAACACCAAGAATCTGGACGGTAAGATCATCCTGATGCATTCCATCTACGAACCATCCGCGGAAGCGACGGAACTGATTGTTCCATGGCTCAAGGAGCACGGATACCAGACCGTCACGGTGAGCGAACTGATCAAATACAGAACCGGTAAGCCGCCGCAGGCCGGCAAGGTCTACAAAAAGATAAAATAGGAGACTGTTATGATTATTACGAAACGAAGCGATTACGCTCTGCGGATCTGCAGGGCGCTCAAAGACGGAAAGACTCATAATGTCCGCGAAATCAGCGAACAGGAGGACATCCCGAAGGCGTTCGCGTACAAAATCATCCGTGAACTGGAGCAGAGCGGGATCGTGAGTTCCGAAAGAGGAAAAGAGGGCGGCTATCACCTGAGCAGAAAGCTGGAAGAGCTGACCGTTTACGATATCGTCAGCGTGACGGAAGAGGATCTGGCCATTGTCCACTGCATGAAGGAAGACTGCGGCAGAAACACCGATGATATCCCGTGCAGGATGCATGAAGAACTGGGGAGGATCCAGCAGATCCTGGAGCAGGAACTTAAGGAGAAGCCGATTTCAGACATTATCGGCTAGACATTTCGCGGAGTCTGCTGATGGCTGTGCGGATATCCTCCGGCAGCGGCGCTTCGTAAAAGACACGTTCCTTCGTGATCGGATGGATCAGGGAGAGGCGGGAGGCGTGAAGCGCCTGACGGCCGATGAGGGAAGGTTCTTCTTCTCCGTAGAGGCTGTCTCCCAGAACAGGATGTCCGATGTGGGACATATGGACCCGGATCTGGTGGGTTCTTCCGGTGCCGAGCAGCAGCTCGATCAGCGTATGACCATTGATATAATCTAAAACTTCATAATGTGTTACCGAGGGGGCGCCATCCGGATGGACGCCTCTTCTTATATCATCACGATTCGGCCTTCCGATGGGAAGATCGATGGTTCCCCGTTCCGAGGTTACGATTCCTTTGACAATCGCGGTGTATTTTTTCTCGATAAGTCCGTTCTGCATCTGATGGGTGATGTGATTCTGGCAGTAGGCGTTCTTCGATACCAGAATCAGACCGGATGTATCCCGGTCGAGTCGGTTCACGAATCGGATCTTGAACACATGGCCGGTCTCTTCCATATAGTGGGCGAGGGCGTTGGCGCACGTGCCGGATTTGCACCCGTTGGTCGGATGAACAACCAGCCCAGGCTGTTTATTGATGACCATCAGGTCTTCATCTTCAAAGACGATGTCGAGGGGTATATCTTCCGGTGTGAAATAGCTGTGCTCCTCGGGCAGGGTGATGCTGATAATATCACCGGCGCTGACCCGGTGCCAGCCCTCGGCGGGCTGTCCGTTTCGCATAGTCAGCTTCTGCCGCTTGATCCTGTTTCGCAGGCGCGCGGAAAAATCGAAGTACTTTCCCGTGATCTGACGTACTTCCAATCCGGCGTCTTCATTTGTGACTTTATGTATGAACTGTGTCATGCGCTTATTCTGTAATTAGAGAAACTTGTCTTTGACTTTGCTCCAGAAGTCGTAATCGCTGAACCGGATAAGGTTGACCGACCGGTCGGAAATCTTCACTTCGATTTCCCGCAGGTCGACGTATCCGGTTCCGATACCGTCGTTCGTAATATAAATGACTTTTTCGGATTCTTCCGGTACGATCCCCAGCGTCAGATCGGAAGGGAGCAGGATACTTGACGTGAAGGATCGGAAGGCGGTCGTGTTCATCGGCGCGATTGGCGTCACCTGCAACAGGTTCAGACGCGGATCGACGATGGATCCGCCAACAGAGTAGTTGTAGGCTGTGCTTCCCGCGGAGGTCGCGACCAGAATACCGTCGCCGCTGAACCGCTCAATCGGCTTGCCGCCGATCGAAAGGTCGAAGTGGATCGAATAGGATTTGCTTCCGGTAATGGCAATCTCATTGAGACCTGTGTGGACGAAGCTGTTTCCGTCCTTGTCGGTCGCGATTCCGGTCACAGTACCCAGCTTCTGTATCGTATAGTTTCCGCGTTCATAATCCTCGATGAACGTTTCAAAATCCTTCGGCCATACCTCCTGGAAGAACCCCAGATGGCCGGTATTGATGCCCACGATCGGGGTCTCCGGGAAGTTGCACAGATGCATCGTTCTTAGAAACGCGCCGTCACCGCCAATGCAGATCAGCAGCTCCGCGTCTTCATCATAACCCTCTGAAACTTTGTAGCCCCGCTCTTTGAGCTTTTGCATTAAAACGAGTTCTACGTCCGTAGAACGTTCTGTTTCATTTGTGAAAATAGAGATCAGTCCTGTTTTCATTTCGCGTTTACCAGTCCTTCGAATTCATCCAGCAGTTCATTGAATTTATCCATTGCCTTGCGGATCTGTTCCGGTCCGGACATATCGACGCCGGCGATCTTCAGCAGCTCGATCGGATAATCGGATTCTCCCGCGCGGAGGAAGTCGATATAGGCGTCCGCAGCCGGTTTGCCTTCAGACAGGATCTTGCTGCTGATGGCTGTGGCCGCAGAGTAACCGGTAGCGTACTTGTAAACATAAAAGGCGTTGTAGAAGTGGGGGATGCGAGCCCATTCGTAACGGATCGTATCATCCCGTTCCACAGCCGGGCCGTAGTACTTGTCGTTCAGGGCCTGGTACTCTTCGCACATCCAGTCTCCGGTGAGGACCTGTCCCGCTTCAATTGCCTTATGCGTGATATCCTCGAATTCCGCGAACATGGTCTGCCGGAAGAGGGTCGTGCGGAATTCCTCCAGATACATGTTCAGCAGGTATTTCCGCATGCGCGGGGCGGTCTCTTTCTCAAGCAGGTAGTTCATGAGCAGAGACTCGTTGACCGTCGAGGCCGTCTCCGCGGTAAAGATCGAATGGCTGCCGTAAATATAAGGCTGTGCGTCTCTGGTATATTTCGAATGCATGGAATGGCCCATCTCATGAATGATCGTGAATACATCCCGAAGCGTATCCGAATAGTTGAGCAGGATGTAAGGGTAGCTGTCATAGCAGCCGAAGCTGTATGCGCCGCTGGTTTTCCCTTTGTTTTCATATACATCGATCCATCCCTGGCTGATGCCTTTGTTCATCTTGCGGATGTAATCGGATCCCAGCGGTTTCAGCGCTTCCCGGATGATATCCAGACCATCCTCGAAGGAGATCGTTTTTTTCGGGACCTTGATGAGCGGCGCGTACATATCGTACATGTACAGCGTCTCGACGCCGAGCAGCTTCTTACGCAGGGCGACGTAGCGATGCAGATTCGGCAGGTTTTCGTTCACCACGCTGACCAGATTGTCATAGACGGAACCCGGAATGTTGTCCCCGGACAGGGCAGCTTCTCTTGCGGAGCCGAAGCTGCGAAGTCTGGCTGTGACGACATCCGTCTTCGTGTTGTAGTTATAGGCCGTTGAAATAGTGTTGATCAGGCCTTTGTAAGCGTCGTACATCGAATCATACGCGGACTTGCGGAGCGCGCGGTCCTTGGACTCCATGAGCTTTCCGTAGGAGCCGTGGGAGACAGGATGGCTTTTGCCTTTGCTGTCCACCGCGTCCCGGAATTTGATATCCGCGTTGTTGAGCATGGTGAATATATCGCCTGTCGCGCCAGTGATCTCGCCCATCTGCGCCAGAATGGATTCCTCTTTTTTGCCGAGGATATGCTTCTTTTCACGCAGCGCGTCCAGAATCACGAATTCATAAGTCTTCAGACCGGGATGCTCCTCGATGAATCCGAGCAGCGTCTTGCGTTTGATCGACAGAAGTTCCGGAGTAAAGAAGGAGGTCGCCGCGGACACATAGGCGATAACGGCCATCGCTTTGTCCGTCATTCCCTGATACAGACTTCTGGAATTGTCCTCATCACGCCGCATATGGGCGTAAACGAAGATCTTTTCCAGTTTTCTCATGATCTTATCTCTTGCCGCAAAGGCATCATACAGCGTCTGCGCACTGTCGCCGAGGTGACCGGCGTATTTCGCCGCGTACCGTTCAGCCTGTTTTCTGATTTTCTGAAGATCCGCGTCAATGGTGCTCTCATCGCTGATCATCGCTTCGATGTTCCATTTGTATTTCGGATCCATCTGATTTCTTGATTTCAGTCCTTTTTTACTCATTGTGATTCTCTTTTTCTCCAATCTTGCCGGTGTGGTTTTGGTTTTACATTAGTCTTGTCATATTGTATAATACTTGAGTTGATTATTCAATAAGAGAGGATATGTCAAGTATGGATAACAGGCCGATCGGCTTCTTTGATTCAGGACTGGGCGGACTCACCTGCATCCCGTATCTGATGCGGGAACTGCCCGAGGAAAAAATCATATATTTCGGCGACACTGCCAGAACACCTTACGGATCCAAGGCGACCAGAACGATCCGCAGCTTCAGCATGGAAATCGCAGATTTTCTCGTTCAGTCGGACGTGAAAATGATCGTGATCGCCTGCAACACGGTGAGCGCTACCTGCGTCGACGATCTGCGGGAGCGGTTTCCGCAGATTCCTATCATCGGGATCATTGAACCGACGGCAAGATACGTCGCGACTTACCGCGGCGTCAAGGAGAATGTCGGGGTCATCGGGACCAAGGTCACCATCACATCCCACGCCTATAAAAACATGATCCAGAAGTACAACGACCGGCTGCACATTGTCGAGACGCCGTGTCCGGCCTTTGTTCCTCTGATTGAAGAGGGAATCATCGATAATGAGATCATGGATCTGACGATCCAGTATTACATGGATTCCTTTGTCCGGCAGAATGATCTGGACGCGGTCGTTTTAGGGTGTACCCATTATCCTCTGATCAAACGGAACATTGAACGTCTCTATCCGCGTCTGGATATCATCAATCCGTCGGAGATCGTTGCCGGCAGGATTCGTGAAACGCTGGATGAACGGGACGGGTTCGCGTCCGGCTCCGACTTCACAAACCTGTTCTACGCAAGCGACCTGAGCGAGAACTTCATCAATATGATTGACAACATCTTCAAGGACGAAGATAAGAAGGTCAAGTTTCTCAACTTCGACCTGGAAAGGGAACTGGGAAAATGAATTATTACGAACTGACGGAGTATCTGGAAATCGAAAACGGTTCGCAGCTGCAGTATTTCGAAGAAATCGCGGATCTGATCGAAAGCGACGAACACATTGAGCACGAAGCCCTGCAGACGCTTTTCAGCGAGGTCGACAGGGACATCACGGCAAGTCTTCTGGATGATTATTTCAATGACATCACAGGCGGGCTGCCGGAGGAACACAGCGATATGTTCTCTCTTCTGGATCAGATCCGAATGGAGCTGACCGGACTGATCAGGAACATTTCCGAAGATGACCCGGATCCGTTTTTTCACTTCACGGACCGCTTCTACAGATTCCGGAACTGGTATGTCTATGATACGGAGGTATCGGTGCTGGAACGTGACGCCGCTTCCTCCGGAACGTCCCGTGAACGTGAATATGTACAGAGCGTACGCGACGCGCTCGCTACGGCAAGAGCGGCCAAGCTCAGCGGAGAGGAATACGCCTTTGATTTTTCCTCCGCGCTGGATTACGACATTGACTATTACGCCATGTCTTTCTCCGATCTGATCGAATCGGCGGATGACAGCGATGAAGAATAAGCCTTGCGGTTCACGATTGTCCGATGATGCAGAAGCACGATAAAACTTATGTTACCGGCGTCATATCGATGATTAGCTGCTGCGTGCTCTGGGGCGTGCTCCCGATCTACTGGCAGGCGCTGCGTCCGATCGATTCGTGGGTGATCATATTTTACAGGATCTTTCTCGTAGGGCTTGTTTCGGGGATCGCGACCCTGAAGCTGTACGGCTTACAGTCTGTGAAAGAGCATATCACCAGACGGGTGCGCCCCGGGATCCTGGGCGGTCCTCTGCGGTTTCCGCTGGCAGGGCTTCTCATCACAGCAAACTGGAGCATCTATATCTGGGCGGTCAACGCGGACCATGTGATCCAGACCTGTGTCGGATATTACATCGAGCCTCTGGTCGTATGTGTCTTCGGGATCCTTCTCTTCCGGGAGAAGCTCACCGGCTCGAAACTGACCGCGTTTCTGTTCGCGCTGGCAGGGCTGGTGGTGCTGCTGATCCACTTCCGGCAGGTGCCGGGCATCGCCCTGGGCCTTGCGCTTACCTTCGCGGTATACGCCGCGCTGAAGAAGCACTTCGATCTTCCGGCAATTATGTCGGTGTTTCTGGAAACTCTGTTTCTGATGCCGCCGGCGCTGGCCGTGGTCATCTGGATGGAGTGCACAGGGCAGGGGGCCATCGGTGTCGCGACACCTTCCAAATACCTGCTTTTGCTTTGCTGCGGCATCCTGACAGCCGCGCCGCTTTCTTTCTTTGCGGACGCCGCGACGAAGATTCCGCTGGTCATGGTAGGACTGCTGGAATATCTGTCCCCATCGATCTCGCTGGTGATCGGAATATTCTTTATGAAAGAGCCCTTCGATCTGATCCAGTTTATTTCCTTCGCGATCGTGTGGGTCGGACTGGCGTTCTTCACATTCGGAGAAATCAGACAATCAAAAGAGGAACCAGAGGACCAACGAGAGGACCAAACAGAATGAATTTAACGGTACCAGACCAGAACATAACTTTATTCAATATATTCGGTGACGACTTCGACCGGTTCGCGTTTCCGCCGGGGATCCGGATGTACCGGGTCACGTCCGGCCATGGCGGGGAATCGTTTCTGATCGTCGGAAGCGAAAAGAACGCGTTATATGACTGCGGTATGGCCTACTGCGGGAAGGCGACGGCAGACAATATCACCCAGGTGCTGGAGATGCTGAACCGGACATCGGACCGACACCATACACTGGACTATATCCTGCTGAGCCACTCCCATTACGACCACATCGGCGCCCTTGGGAACATACTGGACCATTTCCCTGACGCCGTGGTATGCGCCAGCGCCAAATGCCGGTCGATCCTGGAACGGGAAAACGCGTTAAAGCTGATCCGTGAGCTGGGAGAGGAGGCCAGAGACCAGTACGCGCCCGACAGCGGGATCCTGATCCGAACGGATCATTTCCGTGTCGACAGGGTCCTGAAGGATGGCGAACAGCTGTCTCTTGGCGAAGAGACCATTACCGCTTATGAGACGAAGGGACACACGGATTGCTCGCTGAGCTTTTTTATCGAGCCTGTGGGGCTTTTGCTTACCAGCGAGAGCACAGGGATCCTGGAGGGAAAGGATTACGTCCACACGCCGGCGCTGAAGAGCTTCCCGGATTCCATCGCTTCCAGCTACCGGTGCGAGGCGCTGCGGGCCGATTATATCTGCCTGCCGCACTCCGGAATGATCCCGACCGGTCTGAACAGCAAATACTTCGAACAATACAGAACCGAATGCAAAAGCAAGATGGACTTTGTCAAATCCCTGCTGCAGCGTAAGCTTTCGTATGATGAAATGCTGGACGAATACATTGCGCGTTACTGGACGCCCATCAAGGAATCAGAACAGCCCTTTGAGGCTTTCCGAATCAATTCGGGACATATACTGAATGCTCTGCTCAGAGCAATAGAAGAAGAAGGAGATACAGAACATGTTTGATGCAGAAAAAGTAAAAAATGATATCGTAACATGGATCAGAAACTGGTTCGAAGAAAACGGCAAAGGCTGCAACGCAGTGCTGGGCGTATCCGGCGGCAAGGACAGCTCGGTCGTGGCGGCGCTCTGCGCGGAGGCGTTGGGTCCGGACCGCGTCGTCGGCGTTATGATGCCCCGGGGAGAACAGTTCGACATCGATGTTTCCAGAGCGCTGATCGAGCACCTGGGGATCCGCGGAATCGAAGTCAATGTAGGCGAAGCCTGTGACGCTGTTGAAAAACAGGTGGAGGCAGCCTTCGGAGAGGTATCCGTGCAGACAAAGACGAACATTCCGCCCCGCGTTCGGATGACGATGCTGTACGCAACCTCCCAGACCGTCAACGGACGGGTGGCGAATACCTGCAACCTGTCGGAAGACTATGTAGGTTACAATACGATCTACGGCGATAATGCCGGAGATTTCAGCCCGCTGGCGATGCTGACCGTGCAGGAGGTCAAAGCGGTCGGACGCGCGCTGGGTCTTCCGTCCATGTTTGTGGACAAGGTGCCGATCGACGGACTGCAGGGCAAGACCGATGAGGACAATCTGGGATTCACCTATGCCGTCCTGGACCGCTATATCCGGGAAGGCGTCTGTGAGGATCCCGTCGCGAAGGAGCGCATCGATAAAAAACATCGGATGAATCTTTTCAAGATGCGGACCATGCCGAAGTTTGAATATGAATATGAACATTGGAGGTCATTATGGCAATAACACAGGAAATGATCGACCGGATCAATATTCTGGCAGCGAAAAAAAGAACAACGGGGCTGACGCCTACAGAGAAAGCGGAACAAAAGGCCCTCTACAAGGAATACCTGGCCGCGATCCGGGGCAATATGAAGTCCCAGCTGGACAACATCCGGTATGTGGAGGATCTTTCTGAAGAAGAACTGAAAGAAGAACTTGCAAACAGGACTAAAAAGGTATAATATTATCCGGGAATAAATTATCGTGCAATTTCAGTAGAACGGAGATAATAAAAATATGAGAAATGTCTATCTGGACTATTCCGCAACAACACCGGTAAAAGAAGAAGTTCTGCAGGAAATGATTCCGTATTACACACAGAACTTCGGCAATCCATCCAGTCTGTACACACCGGGACTGACGGCCAAGGAGGGACTCATCCGGGCAAGAAAGCAGGTCGCGCAGCTGATCAATGCAGAGCCGGGTGAGATCTATTTCACATCCTGCGGCACAGAGGCCGATAACTGGGTCATCGAAGCGATTGCCGATAAACTTCAGAATAAAGGAAAACATATTATTACCTCAAAAATCGAGCATCACGCCATACTGCACACCTGCAAGTATCTGGAGAAGTTCGGATATGAAGTGACCTACCTGGATGTAGACGAAGAAGGCTTCGTCAGCCCAAAGGCCCTGGAACAGGCCATCCGGGAGGACACGATCCTCGTGAGCATCATGGCGGTAAACAATGAGATCGGGACGGTGCAACCCATCAAAGAGCTGGCGGCAGTCGCCAAGTCACACGGAATCTACTTCCATACGGATACCGTACAGGCAGTCGGCAATATTCAGATCGATGTGAAAGAACTGGGCGTGGATTTTCTGTCCATGTCCGCTCATAAGATCTATGGTCCGAAGGGAACCGGCGCACTGTACAAGAGGAAGGGGATCCAGATCCCGAACTTTATGCACGGCGGCGCCCAGGAGAACAAAAAAAGAGCCGGTACCGAAAACACAGCCGGGATCGTCGGATTCGGAAAGGCCGCCGAGATCGCCAGAGAAAATCTCGACAGCCACATTGCCCATTCCACAGAGCTGCGTCAGTATCTTTGGGATAAAATCAAAGACAGCATTCCGGAAATCCGCCTGAACGGTCCTGCGGACTTCACGAAGAGGCACCCGGGAAATCTGAACGTTTCCTTCTCTTATGTGGAAGGGGAGTCGGTGCTTCTCCTTCTCGACGGAAACGGTATCAGTGTCAGCACTGGATCCGCGTGCTCCTCAAAATCACTTGCGACATCACATGTGCTCGACGCCATCGGCGTTCCGCCGGCCAAAGCAAACGGAGCGATCCGGTTTACCGTCGGTGATTTCACAACAAAGGAAGATATCGACTACACAGCCGATGTACTGATCAAGGTAATCGAAAGATTACGGGAACTGTCACCGGTCAGCGGCACAACAGGCTGGTAAGCAAAAGCACAAAAACTCGAAAGTACGAAAGGATGGAACAATCATGGCTTTATATAATGATACAGTAATGGACCATTTCATGAATCCGCATAATGTCGGTGAAATCGAAAACCCGGACGGCAAGGGCATCTACGGAAGCCCTGTCTGCGGCGACATGATGATGGTCACCCTCAGCATCGATGATAACGAGATCATCACCGACGCGAAATTCAAGACCTATGGCTGCGGCAGCGCGATCGCGTCCTCCAGCATGGCAACCGACATGATCAAAGGAATGACCGTAGAGGAAGCGCTGGAAGTCAGCAACGAAAAGATCGTAGAGGAACTGGGCGGACTTCCGGCTATTAAGATCCACTGCTCGGTTCTGGCGGAGCACGCCATCAAAAATGCCATCTACGATTACGCGGAGACTCATGACAAGCATTACAAGGGACTGGAAGGATATGTTCCGAACACGGATCCTGAAGAAGACGAGGACGAAGAAGGCTTTGAAGAAGAGGAATAGAACGGATCACTCCGGTGTATAACCTGTTATGAAAAAAGTAAAATTAGGCAATACAGATATTTATGTCACGGAGATCGGGCTGGGCGTGCTTACAATCGGCATTACCCAGCTTGATTTGTCGTTGGAGGAAGGCGCGGAGATCGTCCGATACGCCTATGATAAAGGGATCCGGCTGTTCGACACGGCCCAGTATTATGAAACCTATCCATATATCCGTGAGGCTTTCCGGGATATCGATATGTCCGAAAATAATCCGGATCGTCCGATCATAGCCAGCAAGTGTCTGGAGGCTTCTTATGAAGAGATGGAGCAGGCAATACTGGAATGTCTGGACGCCCTTGGTCTGGACCGGATCGATATATTCAAGATGCATGAGGTCCGTCAGGATCCGGACTGGGATGAGCGGGCAGGAGCCTGGCAGTGTCTCCTCGACTATAAGAAAAAGGGCATCGTAAAAGCCATTGGCGTGTCCACACACCATATCGATGTTGTGGAACGAATGGCGGAGGTGCCGGAATGCGATATCGTCTTCCCGCTGATCAATTACGCGGGTCTGGGCATCCGCAAGGGCTCCGAAGCCGGCACCGCCGAAGAGATGGCTGCTGCGATTCGCAAATGTCTGGACGCCGGCAAGGGCGTTTTCGCGATGAAAGCCTTCGGCGGCGGCAACCTGACCGGAAATTATATGAAATCCCTGAATTACGTCCGCGATCTGGGCTGCCATTCCATCATGGTAGGAATGGGGAAAAAATCCGAAGTCGACGATCTGGTGCGGTATATAGAAGGGGACTTGCCGAGCGACTATCAGCCGGAGACCCGCTTCAAGAAGATCCACATCGATCAGGGCGACTGCGAAGCCTGCTACGCCTGCAAGGAACGCTGTCCGAACAAGGCGATCTATATCAATGACGCGGGACTCGCCGACGTGGACTACGACCGATGCCTGACCTGCGGCTACTGCGCCCCGGTATGTCCTGTGAGAGCGATCATCATGTGGTAAATTATCGTTGTTTTGAACGCCGGAATATGCTATTATTTTTATGTAAGTAAATACTATTCCGGGTGAAGGATCTGTGAGAGACTTGGCTGTATGCAGGATCATGCAGTCGAAGCACCGAAGGGGCAAGGCGGCAGCATATCCGCTGAAACTCTCAGGTACCAGGAATCAGATCTGGACGGAACTCTGGAAATGCCTTTGACAGAGGGAATGCATCGACTTCCCTCTGTTATTTTTTTCGAAAACAGAGATGGACGCGAAAGTACAGAAAGGAAAAAGGATCATGAGTAAGAAAGTATTTTCTGCTGCCGACATTCTGCTGCCGGCAAAAGGCAATTATGAGACATGGGCTGTTGTGGCATGTGACCAGTTCACATCCCAGCCGGAATACTGGGAGAGAGTCGAGGCGACGGTAGGAGACCAGCCTTCGACACTGCGCATCATTCTCCCGGAAGCCCAGCTTTCTGACGGACATACAGAAGAGCATATCGATAAGATCAACGCAACGATGAAGGAATATCTGCAGACCGGCGTATTTCAGGAATATCCCGATGCCATGATCTATCTGGAAAGAGTGCAGAGCGACGGCAAAATCAGACGCGGTCTGATCGGAAAGATCGATCTGGAAGAATATGATTATTCCAAGGGCAGTACCTCCGCTGTCAGAGCAACAGAGGGCACTGTTCTGGAGAGGATCCCGCCTCGTCAGGCCGTCCGGCGCGACGCTGCCATCGAACTGCCCCATGTTATGCTTCTGATCGATGATGTGGACAACACCGTCATCGGACCGCTCGCGGCCTGTGAAGACGTTCTCTATGATTTTGATCTGATGGAAGGCGGCGGTCACGCTAAGGCATGGCTTGTTCCGGAGGAACTGAAGCAGAAGGCCTGCGAGGCGCTGGACGCGCTGGCAGACGCACAGCCGCTGCTCTTCGCTGTTGGTGACGGAAACCATTCCCTCGCTTCCGCCAAAGCTCTTTATGAAGAAGAAAAAGCCAAGTTCGGACCGGGAAGCGAAAACACCCTCCCGTCAAGATACGCGCTGGTCGAGATCGTCAATCTCTACGACGACGCTCTGCAGTTCGAGCCGATCCACAGAGTGCTCTTTGATGTGGACGCAGAGGCTTTGCTTGCGGCCTTCAAGGAGGAATATCCGTCCGCGATCGACGGCAAAGGCGCGGGACATGTGATCCGTTACGCCTATGAAGGCGTCGATGGATACATTACGGTCACCGAGCCAAAGGCCCAGCTGGAAGTCGGCACGCTCCAGAGTTTCCTGGACAAATACATCAAGGAACACGGGATCGGCATCGACTATGTCCACGGGGATGAAATTACCCTCGAACTTGGTCAGAAACCGGGCTGCATGGCATTCCTGCTGCCGGCAATGGATAAGGGAGATCTCTTCAAATCCGTCATCAATGATGGGGCGCTTCCGCGCAAAACATTCTCTATGGGCCACGCGGAAGACAAGAGATACTACATCGAGGCCAGAAAGATCAAATAAATCCCAATTTCTTGTGTAATTTTCTCAAAATCAGTCTTAACAAGACTAAGACTTGTGTTATACTGTTATTTGTAATGATTTAGAAAGCTAAAGCAATAATCTAAAAAAGGAGCTATTATGGAACTGAAAACCCCATTATATGAAAAGCATCTGGAGTATGGCGGCAAGATGGTACCGTTCGGCGGATACATCCTTCCGGTCCAGTACAAGTCATCCGGTGTGATCAAAGAGCATATGGCCGTCAGAACTGCCGCCGGTATGTTCGATGTCTCACACATGGGAGAGATTCTCTGTGAAGGACCGGACGCGCTGGACAATCTGAACATGATCCTGACCAATGATTTCACGAACATGGTAGACGAGCAGGCCAGATACTCTCCGATGTGCAACGAACACGGCGGTACTGTCGACGATCTGATCGTTTACAGAATGGGTCAGAACAAATACTTTATCGTTGTAAACGCCGCAAACAAAGACAAAGACTATCAGTGGTTCTGCGACCACCAGTTTGGTGACGTGACCTTCACCGATGTTTCCTCTCAGTACGCGCAGATCGCGGTCCAGGGGCCGAAGGCGAAAGATATCATATCCAAAATCTGTTCCGAAGGAAGCATTCCGGATAAATACTATTACGCGAAATTCGGAGCCGAGGTGGCCGGAATTCCATGCATTTGCTCCACGACCGGCTATACTGGTGAAGACGGTGTAGAACTTTACCTGCCGGCTGCAAAAGCCGCAGAGATGTGGGATGCGATCTATGAAGCAGGAAAAGACGATGGTCTGATTCCGTGCGGACTGGGCGCCAGAGACACACTGCGGATGGAAGCGGGCATGCCGCTCTACGGACACGAGATGAACGATGACATCTCTCCGAGAGAAGCCGGACTGATGTTTGCCATCAAGCTCAAAAAGCCTGTTGACTTCATCGGGAAAGCTCCGATGGTCGAGGCCGGAAAGCCGGAAGTTGTCCGTGTCGGTCTGAAGATCACAGGCAGAGGGATCGCCCGTGAGCACCAGGATGTCTACGCGGATGGAGAGAAGATCGGTTACACGACCTCAGGCACCAAGTGTCCGTACTTCGATTATCCGATCGCGATGGCGCGCATTCCGAGAGCCTACAAAGAGATCGGCACCAAGGTGCAGGTCGATGTCAGAGGCCGCATGGTCGACGCGGAAGTATGCGAACTGCCATTCTACAAGAGATAATCACGGAACGATCCGCAGCTCGATAAATTGTATATCATTAAAACGTATCAATATATTAAAGGAGAACAAATATGGAACTGAAGAATGATGCACTCTACATGAAGTCACACGAATGGGTCGTTATTGACGGAGACACTGCGACAGTCGGTATTTCTGATTTTGCCCAGTCCGAACTGGGAGATCTGGTGTTCGTCAACCTTCCGGAACCGGGAGATGAAGTCACGGCCGGCGAAACCTTCGCGGATGTTGAATCTGTCAAAGCTGTATCAGATATCTATTCACCTGTTTCCGGCGTCATTGCGGAAATCAACGAAGAACTCCTCGACGCACCGGAAATGATCAATGAAAACGCCAATGACGCATGGTTCATCAAGGTCGAAAATGTTACTGAACAGGCAGAAGAACTGATGGCTCCGGAAGACTACGAAGCATTCTGCGCTGAAGAAGAATAAACCAGAAAGGCGGCATTTATGGGCACATTTGTACCGAATACAAAAGCGCAGCAACAGGAGATGCTGGCGGAGATCGGCTATGAGAAGCTGGACGATCTGTTCGCCCACATTCCTGACGCTGTGAAATTTGAGGGGGAACTGGATCTCCCTGCCGGCATGTCCGAAATGGAAGTTTCCAGAGAGATGAAAAAGATCGCTGCGAAGAACAAGGTCTTCTCTTCGATCTTCCGCGGCGCCGGCGCATACAGACACTATATCCCGGCCATGGTCCAGCACGTGACGTCAAACGAGACTCTGCAGACCGCCTACACACCGTATCAGGCTGAGATCAGCCAGGGCGTGCTGCAGTCCATCTTCGAATACCAGACGATGATCTGCGACCTGACCGGCATGGATGTTTCCAACGCCTCCGTTTATGACGGCGGTACCGCAGCGGGAGAGGCCATCGCAGCGTGCAGAGGCCGCAAAGCCAAGAAAGCTCTGGTTTCCGCTACGATCCAGCCATCGGTGATGGAAGTCATCGAAACGTACTGTTTCGGCAATGAAATGGAGCTTGCTGTCATTCCGGAAAAGGACGGCGTAACGGATGTTGACGCCCTGAAATCCATGATGACGGACGACACCTGCTGCGTACTGATCCAGCATCCAAACTACTACGGCAGTCTTGAACCGGCTGCGCAGATCGGGGAGATCGCGCATTCTGTCAAGAATTGCCGCTTCATCATGTCCGTGAATCCGATCACCCTGGGCACCATGAAGACGCCGAGAGAATACGGCGCGGATTTCGCGATCGGTGAAGGTCAGCCGCTGGGAATGGCTCCCGCCTTCGGAGGACCGTACCTCGGGTTTATGGCCAGCATCGACGCGCTGAAGAGAAGCCTTCCGGGAAGGATCGTCGGACAGACGACCGATCATAACGGCAAGACCGGCTATGTACTGACGCTGCAGGCTCGTGAGCAGCACATCAGACGTGAAAAGGCGTCCAGCAACATCTGCTCCAATCAGGCGCTCTGCGCGCTGACGGTCGGCGTGTACCTGGCGTCTATGGGCAGCGAAGGTCTGAAGTCCGTCGCGACCCAGTGCTATTCCAAGGCGCACTATATGGCTGCGGAACTGGCGCGCGCCGGATTCGAAATCGAAAACGAGGAATTCTTCCATGAATTTGTTACAAAATCCGATAAGGATGTCAACGCGATCATGGAAGCGCTCGCCGAGAAGGACATTCTGGGAGGACTTCCTCTTGGCGACGGACGCATCCTCTGGTGCTGTACGGAAATGAACACAAAGGCGGAAATCGATGAAGCTGTCGCGATCATAAAGGAGGTGCAGTAATGCTGATATTTGAAAAATCAAGACCCGGAAGGGGCATCAGCGCGCTTCCGAAATGCGACGTGGATGTTTACACGCTTCCGGAAGATGATATGAGAGAATCCGATCTTCATCTGCCGGAGATGGCGGAAGTCGATCTTTCCAGACATTATACGGAACTGGCCAAAAAGGCCCACGGCGTAAACGACGGTTTCTATCCGCTCGGATCCTGCACGATGAAGTACAATCCGCGAGTCAATGAACGGACGGCTTCCTTCGAAGGATTCACGCAGATCCATCCGCTTCAGCCTGTGGATACCGTACAGGGCTGCCTGCAGGTCCTGAAAGAAACAGAAGACGCTCTGGCCGCAATCACCGGCATGAGCAACTTCACGCTCCAGCCTGCAGCTGGCGCCCACGGAGAATTTACCGGACTTCTGCTGATCAAGGCATATCATCTTGCCAACGGCGACACACAGCGCCGCAAGATCATCGTTCCGGATTCCGCCCACGGCACAAACCCGGCGTCCGCTGTTATGGCAGGCATGGAAGTCATCAATGTTGATTCCGATGAAAGGGGCCTTGTGGATGTGGACAAGCTCCGGGAAGTCTGCGACGGCAATGACGAGATCGCAGGCCTGATGCTGACAAATCCGAATACAGCCGGACTCTTTGACCCGAACATCAAAGAGATCACCGATATCATCCACGCATGCGGCGGACAGTGCTACTATGACGGCGCCAACCTGAACGCGGTCATGGGATGGGCACGTCCCGGAGACATGGGATTCGACTGTGTGCATCTGAATCTGCACAAAACCTTCTCCACACCGCACGGCGGCGGCGGTCCGGGATCCGGTCCGGTCGGCTGCAAGGAGCATCTGGCGAAGTTCATGCCGGGCGTTTACGCGGTGGAAAAAGACGGCGCGTATGATTTTGCAAAGGCAGAAGCAAGCCTTGGCGAGATGAAGTCCTTCTACGGAAACTTCCTGGTCGTTGTGAAAGCGCTGACTTACATCAAGATGCTCGGTAAAGAGGGCATTCCTGAGGCAAGCAAGAACGCGGTCCTCAACGCCAACTATATGATGAAGAAGCTCTCCGCTGTTTATGACATCGCCTTCAGTCCGGACGTATGCATGCATGAATTTGTTATGGATATCGGCAGACAGGCGAAGGAAACCGGCGTGACAGCGATGGATATCGCGAAAGGGCTCCTGGACAACGGCATCCATCCGCCGACAATGTACTTCCCGCTGACAGTGCATGAAGCCCTGATGGCGGAACCGTGCGAGACAGAATCCAAGGAGACTCTGGACTGGGCGATCGACGTGTTCACCGCGCTCAATGATCTGGCTTATTCCGATCCGGAGAAGCTCCATCAGGCTCCTGTCAAGACTCCTGTCACCAGACTGGACGAGGTCGGTGCCGCGCGGCATCCGGTTCTCAAATACGAGTTCGAATAGACATCCGATGCAGCAAAGGGTCTGATGCTTTCGTCAGACCCTTTTGATTAGATATTGCGAGGTAAAACTATGAGTGAGAAATTTGATCTGATCGTGATCGGCGCCGGTCCCGGCGGATATGTAGCCGCCATTCGGGGCGCCCAGAAAGGACTGCGGGTCGCGGTCATCGAAGCGGACCGCGTCGGCGGCACCTGCCTGAACAGAGGCTGCATCCCGACCAAGGCGATGATCCACGCCTCCTCTCTTTACAGGGAAATGAATGAAGGCGGGCGCTTTGGCGTATACGCGGACGGCGTATCCTATGATTACGCGAAGATCTGTGAATACAAGCAGGAAACCGTAGACGGCCTTGTTGGCGGTGTACAGCAGCTGCTGAAAGGAAATAAAATCACAGTTATCGAAGGGAAGGGGACACTGCTGGCTCCGGAAAACGGCGTGCACGCGGTCCGCGTCGGCGATGAAACCTACTGTGCGGACAACATCATACTGGCCGCCGGTTCCAAACCGGCGTCTCTTCCGGTGGAGGGATCTGATCTTCCCCATGTGGTCAACAGCGACGGTCTGTTTGCCCTCGACCATGCTCCGGAGAGTCTGGTCATTATCGGCGGCGGCGTGATCGGCGTCGAATTCGCCACGGTTTTCGCCAATCTCGGCAGCAAGGTCACGATCCTGGAAGCGCTTCCGAAGATTCTGGATAACTTCGACAAGGAAATCTCCCAGAATCTGAAGATGATCCTGAAAAAAAGAGGCGTGGACATCCACACCTCCGCAATGGTGAAGAGCTTCGCGGAGACGGAGGACGGAATGGTCCAGGCGACCTATGAGGAAAAAGGCAAGGAGGTTTCCGCCGCCGGCGAGTACATACTGGTCGCGGCCGGCAGACGTCCAGTCACCGAAGGTCTGTTTGCGGAAGGCGCTGCGCCCGAAATGAACGGAAGATACGTGAAAGTAGATGAAAACTATATGACAAGCGTTCCCGGCGTTTACGCCATCGGCGATCTGATCGGCGGTATCCAGCTGGCCCACGCGGCGTCCGCTCACGGTATCCGCGCGATCGAATCCATCTGCGGTCTGCCGGCGTCTCAGAATGTTTCCGTCGTTCCGGCCGGCGTCTATACAGATCCGGAAATCGCCATTGTCGGTATGACCGAAGCGCAGGCCAAGGAACAGGGCATCGACGTGATCTGCGGCAAGTTCATCATGAGCGCCAACGGCAAAAGCCTCATCACCAAGGAGGAACGCGGCTTCATCAAAGTCGTGGCCGAAGCCGGCTCCGAGAAGATCCTCGGCGCCCAGATGATGTGCGCCCGGGCTACGGATATGATTGGTGAGTTTACGACCGCCATCGTCAACGATCTGACGGTAGAGGATATGCTCCGCAGCATCATGTCCCATCCGACCTACAGCGAAGGGATCGGGGAGGCCCTCGAAGACGTACACGGCATGTCTTTGCATACCGCGCCGAGACCCTCCAGACGCTAAGTGTGAAATCCAACCCGGAGCTTCTCTTCACAAAGAGAGGCTCCGGTTTTTTCTTTGCCGCATGGAGTAGTGTTATAACTTCGGATTTGGCGGGGATTCCCAAGTTGAGATCGAGTTGGGATGCAGGATTTTGCTTCTCCTATGAAATACTGCATCATGGTATGGAATCAGAGGTGTTCCTCTGGGTTTAGCAGTGCCTATGATGAAAAAAACACAATCGATTTCTGAAAACTTCATCTACAACCCGTATCTGATGAAAAATTATGCCTTTGCGTGTGAAAACTGCAGCGAGATTCTTCAAGGTGGGTTGTTTTGATGAACGGATGGGGTCAAGGCTGCAGTTTCTCACCTGATGCGCATATTTCTGCAGCCTCAGGCAGCAAAGAAGCCAGTGCAACCAGCCGCGAACACAGGAAGCCCCATCTTGCCGACACCTCGCCAAACCCCATCTCGCCGTCTACCCCTTCAAATCCCAGTTTGTATTTGCCTTAACACGCCACAACAACACGAATTAGATTCCGTGTTTGTGTTGAAAAAACATCGATATTTGATGTATAATAGAAAATCGGTAATGAACTGAATCCGGAACAACAACCCAATTGAATGGAGGATATAGATACAATGGAAAAACTGGGTCTGAACACATTAAGAGAAATGTTTTTGAGTTACTTTGAGGAGCAGGGGCACTTCCGCAGAGAGAGCTTTTCGCTGATCCCGGAAGACGATCCGAGCTTGCTGCTGATCGGCGCCGGCATGGCGCCGCTGAAGCCGTACTTCGCCGGACTGAAGACCCCGCCGTCAAAGAGAATGACGACCTGCCAGAAGTGTATCAGAACCGGTGATATTGAAAACGTCGGATATACCGACCGGCACGGCACATTCTTCGAAATGCTTGGAAACTTCTCCTTCGGAGATTATTTCAAAAAAGAAGCGATCACCTGGGGATGGGACTTTGCGACAAATGTCCTGAAGATGCCGGAAGATAAGCTCTGGGTCACAGTCTATGAGAAGGATGATGAGGCGTATGATCTGTGGCACAACATGATCGGCCTGCCGGACGAAAAGATCGTTCGTCTCGGCAAAGACGACAACTTCTGGGAAATCGGCGTCGGCGGACCATGCGGTCCGTGCTCTGAGATCTACTTCGACAGAGGCGAAGAGCATGGCTGCGGCAAACCGGACTGCAAGCCGGGATGCGAGTGCGACAGATACGTTGAGTTCTGGAACCTGGTATTCACACAGTTCGTCAAGGAAGAAGACGGCACCTATACGCCGCTTCCCCATCCGAACATCGATACGGGACTGGGTCTTGAGAGACTCGCCTGCATCATGCAGGAGACGAGCTGCATTTTTGACGTAGATACCATCCGTTCGGTGCTCAGCCAGGTCGAAAAGGTCTCCGGCGTGGAGTATAAGGACGGAACCGTTCCAACAGACGTTTCCCTCCGTATCATTACCGACCATCTCCGTTCGATGACATTTATGATCGGCGATAACATTTTGCCAGGCAACGAGGGCAGGGAATATGTCCTGAGAAGACTGATCCGTCGTGCCGCGCTCCACGGAAGAAAGCTTGGGATCCATAAGCCGTTCCTTTCCACTCTGTGCGACAGAGTCATCGATGAGTCCGGAAGGGCTTACCCGACGCTCGAGGAGCGCCGGATCATGATCCGCCGAATCGTCAACGCGGAAGAAGAGCGGTTTGCAGCGACCATTGACAAGGGCATGAAGATCATCGATGAGTACATCGCTGACATGGTCATCGCCGGAGAAAAAACACTGGACGGCGAAAAAGCCTTCAAGCTTCATGATACCTATGGATTCCCGATCGACCTGACCAAAGAGATCCTTGAGGAAAAAGGTTATTCCGTCGATGAGGAGGGATTCGCGGAGGAAATGCAGCGTCAGAAGGACCTCTCACATAAGGAAGACGACATGGATGGCGCCGGCTGGGAAGGAAAGGCGAAGGAATTCGCGCTGAAAGGCGAAACCGAATTCACAGGTTACGATACAATCAGCCAGCAGGCGGTTCTGGAAGGGATCTACACAGAGGATTTCAATGAACTGAAACGTGCGGATAAAGACGCAAGCTGTATCTTTGTTCTTGACAAAACGCCGTTCTACGCAGAAAGCGGCGGACAGGTCAGCGACTCCGGATATATCTACAACGAGAACGGCGGCGTGGCCCGCATCGACAATGTGCAGAAGAGCAACAATATCTATGCGCATCATGTCACGATCATCAAAGGCGGCTTTACATCCGGAGAGAGCATCGACGCCATGGTCGAAGCGCCGATCCGCAACATGACGGCGGCAAATCACTCGGCGACCCATATGCTTCACAAGGCGCTGCGGGAGGTTCTGGGCGATCACGTCAAACAGTCCGGTTCCCACGTGGATAGAAACGGACTTCGCTTCGACTTCTCACACTACCAGGCCATGACGGACGAGGAGATCCGCAGGGTCGAGGATATCGTCAACGACAAGATCCGGCACTTCATTCCTGTCACGACGAAGGTCATGGATATCGAAGACGCGCGCAAGGAAGGCGCGATGGCTCTCTTTGATGAGAAATACGGCGATAAAGTCCGTGTCGTTTCCATCGGAGAATTCTCCAGGGAATTCTGCGGCGGAACGCATGTATCCAATGCCGGTCAGATCGGCGCGTTCAAGATCCTCAGCGAATCCGGCATCGCGTCCGGCGTCCGGCGGATTGAAGCCATCACCGGTCAGCGCATACTGGAAGGATACAAGCAGGATCAGCAGCTGCTCAGCGACACCGCAGCGGCGCTCAAGGCCAGCAAAGACCAGCTGACCGAGAAAGCATCCGCTCTTACGGAAGAAGTTCGCGAGCTCCGAAAAGAACTGGCAGAGATCAAGGCCGCTGAGATGAGCAAGAGCGCGGATACCTTCCTGGATGACGCGAAGGAGATCAACGGCGTCCGCCTCGTTGCGAAGCAGTTCGAGGATTACTCCATCGATGACCTGAGAAACCTTTCGGACAACGTCAAGGCGTCCAATAAGAATGTCGCCATGGTATTCGCGTCCGTTTCCGGCGGAAAGGTCACGTTCCTGGTATCCCTGACGGACGATCTGGTCGAAAATGGCCTGCACGCCGGCAAGATGATCAAGGAGATCGCAAAGGCAGCCGGCGGCGGTGGCGGCGGAAAGGCCGATATGGCTCAGGCCGGAGCCAAGGATCCGTCAAAAGTTGCGGACGCCTTCGCAAAAGCAGAGGAATTGCTATAAGAATTAACATAGTTTAAGACAATATTCTCGCAATATGACTTGTAACTATTGGCAGTCTGATGTTATACTGTAATCACCAATTGAACTGATCGGAGGTTTTAGAATGGACAGACAGACAAGGATGTACGATAACTTTGATAAAGTCGAGCAGAAGACCATCAAGGAGATACTTACAATCGTTTATGACGCTCTTGATGAGAGAGGCTACAATGCCATCGACCAGATGGTCGGTTATATTCTCTCAGGAGATCCATCATATATCACAAGTCACAACAACGCGAGAAATGTCATCGGCAGAATCGAAAGAGACGATCTCGTAGAAGAACTGATCAAGGCGTATCTCGGCAAGTAATTCTGTTTGTATTACCAATTTTGTGGCGGACGAAAATCCGCCACTATTTTTTGATTTTTGAAAGCGTATCGTTATTTACAGTATATTTATTATGTTAATTTATAGGAGCAGGGTGTTTCATTATGCGAAAAATCGGTCTGGACGTAGGAGATAAGACGATCGGCGTTGCCGTAAGCGATGAGATGGGCATTATCGCCCAGGGGATCACGACCATTGAACGCGTCGGCATCAAAAAGGATACCGGGAAGGTCCTGGATTATATCAACGAATACAACTGCGATACGGTCGTGATCGGACTTCCGCTGAAGCTGGACGGAACGGACAGTCCCCAAACAGAGAAGGTGAGGGAGTTTCGTCAAAAGCTGGAGAACAAGCTGAAGGGAAGCGGTATGAATCATGTGAAGGTCGATTTTTATGATGAACGGCTGACGACGGTGATGGCGGAACGGGTACTGATCGAAGCGGACATGCGCCGCAATAAACGAAAGGAGATTATAGACCGTCAGGCTGCCATTATCATTCTGCAAAGCTATTTAGACAGTAATCGTTAGCTTTTGCATAAGACATACGAATAAAGGTACGATTGCGAGGATCTGTTGCACTGTTGCAACAGATCTTTGTTGTATGCAACAAAACAGGGTGCAACAGAATCACCAAGAGGTCTTCTGCCTGTGTTTTTTTGATTTTGCATCATTATATTTCGGCATATTGATTTGGCATAATCCTTGCTTTTAATTATAAGCGTTGAAAATGAAATCAGTTATTGCTGAAAAATATGCCGTAATGGCGAAAGGAAATGTTATGTCAAAATCTACAGTAGCGCTCGTTATTGAGAATTCCACAGAACCGTCAAAACTTCTTGTCGAGAAAGTCGAGAAGGGTGATCTGGGATTAAGACAGGCAAGGGCTTCCAGGAATGGTCTGAGGAAGAAATCGCAGCGTCCAGAAAGAACCTGACAGAAGGACTGATCAAAGTTGCCAAGGCTTTAGGCAGACTGTAAATATAATTGACTCTGAACAAAACACTTATACAGGAAGAATGGGCAGGGCAGTGCCCGCGCGCTGCCGCTGTCCTTTTTTCTTGAAATGTATTATATTGATATAGTAATCTTGATATAGCAATCAGAAACCAACCAAAATACACGATATGAAGACTTTATATATCGACTGCCGTTCCGGCGCGAGCGGTGATATGACGCTGGGAGCGATGCTTTCCCTCGGCGTGCCGCTGCAAGTCCTTGAGGACGGCCTGGCCAGCCTGGGGCTGCATGAATTCGATCTGGCAGTCCATGAAACAGAATACAACGGATCACCTGTCACAGATGTCGACGTGATCCTTCATAATAAAGAGCATGCCTGGATCCACCCCTACAGCGGCAAATACCGCAACTACGGAGAAATCAAGGAGATGATCGACCGATCGGCGCTATCCGAGCACGCGAAACTACTCAGCCGGCGGATTTTTGACATCAAGGCTGCTGCCGAATCAGAAGCTCACGGCGTACCTGTCGATGAAGTGCAGTTCCATGAGGTGGGGGCAGTCGATTCCATCGTGGATGTGGTCGGTGCAGCCATCTGCCTGGATTATGCCGGCGCAGATATCGTAGTAGGAACGCATGTTCCCACAGGATTCGGAACGATCGAATGCGCCTGTGGAACGCTGCCTGTACCGGCACCTGCAGTTGCCGCCATTCTTAAGAATACCGGACTGCCGCATTATCGCTCCGATATTGAAACGGAGCTTCTCACACCGACTGGCGCCGCGATCCTGGCCGGCATCGTGGACCGGTTTGAAGAAGAAGAATCCTTTGAAGCTCTTTGGGATGCTGCAAAAGCAGGAAACAGGATAGGGCGCGGCACCGGAAAACGCGATACAGGGCTTCCTCCGATGGCAGTCATGCTTCAGCACAGTAGAATGAGACTACAGGAGAATGAGCGCTTATTAATCGCGTATTACCCGCATATTAGCTGCGAGAACAAATGTTTACAGCATACTCAACATATACGTTAACTACGAGGTGATTTGATGGTCATGAAATACGTTGTTCCGATCTTCCTTGCTTGTCTGATCGGAACATGCCTGGCAATCCAGCCAATCTTCAATACAGTCGTCGCGAAGCACACCGGAAGCATGTGGTACGCGGCGCTGTGCAGTTTATCCATATCGATTTCTATAGTTTTATGCATCTGTTTTATCAACGACCGGTTTGCCACGCTCAGAGGCGGGGGAGCGATGCAGATCCCGAAGCTCTACATCCTGGCAGGAATCTGCGGGATCATCATCCTGGCGTTCACCGTATTCTGCATCACGAGAATCGGACCGGTAATGACAGCATCGATCACAGTATCCGTGCAGATGATCGTAGCGACCCTGACAGCGCATTACGGATGGTTTGGCATCGATCATGAGCCGATCAACTGGGTCAAAATACTCGGCATCGCGTTTCTGGTCGCAGGGGTCGTACTGGTTAAAATATCGATTAAATCCTAGTGAAAAGGCAACGAAAATTATCGGTTGTTATAGGAGATTCGCTATAGTGGGGTATCGATCGGAAGAGAAACAACTCTTCCGATAATCATAATTTTGGGAAGAGATGGAGCCTATAACAATACAGAAGACATATAAACCGCGGGTTTGGTCCATCACAGCCAAACCCGCTTATTTCAAGGGCTCGCGACCTTTTTTATTATTTAATTAATTGGAAGATCGGTTGAAGCATAACTGGGAAAATATCGACGCTCTATTTTTCGATTTAAGCGATTTTATATACCCCTTGTCTTTTGATATTATATATCCTTGAGATTCGTTTTTTCGATCATCGATTCCTGATCACAGATTCTCCGGGATCGTCAGAATCATTCCCGACTGTATGCTCCCGTCCGGAATGTTGTTCGCCTGGCAGATCTCGTATACGGCTTTCCGGATTTCCTTATCGTCGCTTTTAAAGTGATTCGCGATATCCCATACGGTATCTCCGTCGGTTACTTCGATTGTGATCGGTTCCGGAGCCTGTGAGGTCTCCAGTGCGATCACCTGATTGGATCCGGTAATAAACCCGAATGCTCCGATGGCCAGCCCCAGAACGACGACTAAGAATGTTACAAATCTGAAATTTGACTTGATTCTGTATCTCTTACGCGCGTTTCTGTTATGTTCGTTATTCTGTGACGCCTTGTTCAATCTGCCGTGGGATCTGCCGTGAGATCTTCTGTGTGTGCTCCTGCTTGCTGCGGTCATCATATCCATTGTCTCCAGTGCTGTCATTGTATTGTTCTCCTTTCCTTCCCTTTTCACTTCGGTTATGAACGTTTGTTCTTCTTTGTTTTCTATACAATAACAGAATATTTGTTCGCGGTCAATAGAAAACACGAACAAATATTCGTAAATCAGCTTATAATCTGTTAAGGTAAGAGACGTTAAAGATTCAGAAGCTTATCGGTCAGCTTATACGCTGTGTCAAGGATCCGCTTGCGGAAGATAACGCCGAGAAGAAGAAGCACGAGCGCGATTGCCGCGATCACCGCCGCGCTGGTATACCCCCCTGCTCCGACCTGCTGGCCGATGATCAGGCATCCCAGCATGCCCGGAATGCGCGCGATCATAGAGACGATCAGATAGGGTCTGAGTTTCAGCTGCGAGAGTCCTGCAGCGTAGCTGCACAGATCCTTCGGGACTCCGGGAATCAGGAAGATAATGAAAGTCACGATCAGGCCTTTCGGGCTGTTCATGAGATCGAGCATTTCGGTGACTTTGCGCTTGCCAAAGAAGAGATGGACCGCGTCCCGCCCGAGGATCCGCGCGACGTAATACGCCAGGGTGGACCCGATGGCGATGCCGATCACAGAAAAGAGAAGGCCCAGAAGGGTTCCGAACAGATACCCGCCTGCGAACTGCAGCGCCTGTCCCGGTATAACGCTCAGAACGACCTGAATGACCTGCGCGGCGATATAGATCAGGATGCTCTGGCTGCGGTAGGAACGGATCGTTTGCTCAAGCTCTTTGATATTGCTGAAGGAATCGATCAGATCATGGTGAAAAAAGTAAATATAAAGAGGCACACCAACAAGGATCACTGCCAGCGCGATCAGCTTAAGAACAGCCAGGATCTTTTTGCGTTTATCCAGTTTTGTCGGTGTGTCTGTATTCATCTGCATGTATGCCTGTTTATATATGGTTATATGTACCTATATGGTGCGCCTATAGGATCTTCAGCGCATCCAGGGCTTTGATGACGCCGAATTTCGAATGTTCATAGGTCAGACCGCCCTGGAAATAGACCACATAGGGCGCTCTGATCGGCGCGTCCGCGGAAAGCTCTATCGAGGATCCCTGCACGAAGGCGCCGGCAGCCATAACGACCGGATCTTCGTAGCCCGGCATATCCCACGGTTCCGGAGAAACATGGGCGTCGATCGGAGCTGCCGCCTGAATACCCTGACAGAACGCGACGACTTTATCAGGATCTCCGAGCTTTACAGCCTGAATGATATCGCTCCTTGTATCAGAGGATCCGGGACAGACTTCGTATCCCAGCTTCTCAAAGACTTTCGCGCAGAGCACGGCGCCTTTGACCGCGCCGTTTACCGTCTTCGGACCGATAAAGAGTCCCTGCAGCATAGTTCTGGTCTGACCGAAGGTCAAACCGCATTCTCCGCCGATGCCGGGCGTAGTGAGCCGATAGCTGACCTGTTCAATCAGATCCGCGCGTCCGGCAACATAGCCGCCGGTCAGCGCCAGTCCGCCGCCGGGATTTTTGATGAGAGAACCTGCCATGATATCCGCTCCCACATCGGTCGGTTCTTTGACGTGCAGAAACTCTCCGTAGCAGTTGTCGACCATGCAGATCAGATTCGGATCGATTCCGTGCACAAAGGACGCCCATTCTTCGATCTGCTCGATGGTTATGGCTTTTCTCCAGCCGTATCCAGTCGCTCTCTGCAGACAGACCATGCGCGTCTTCGGTCCGATGGCTTTTTTCAAAGCATCGAAATCGATCTCTCCATCCGGTGTCAGTTCCACCTGGTCGTAGGTGATCCCGAAGTCCATCAGGGTGCCTTTGCCGCGGCCGCGGATTCCGATCGTTTCCTCCAGCGTATCATACGGTGCTCCGGTACTGTATATGAGCTGATCACCGGGCCTCAGAACGCCTGTCAGGGCCAGGCTCAGCGCATGTGTGCCATTGACGATGATCGGCCTGACAAGGGTTGCCTCTGCGTGGAAGATATCCGCATAAACACGTTCCGTTGCTTCACGGCCCGCGTCGTCATATCCGTAACCTGTATTCCAGGAGAAATGTCTGTCGCTGATGCCGTTTTTCTGAAACGCGTCCAGCACCTTGTACTGGTTATATGTCATAATATCATCCAGTTCGTCAAAGAGCGGACGGACTTCCTGTTCACAGGTGTCTACAAGCTCCAGAACCTTATCGGAAATGCCGAATTCCTGATGCAGTAAATGATATGTATTATTTCTCATAAAAATCTCCTATTGCCTGACTTGTAAATGCGCTGTAGTTAAAGAACATCATGATCGGCCATTCCACTCTTTTGATGGTCGGGTGTTTGATCAGGTAACGATCGAACTGCCCCTGCCGCTTGTTGCTGAGACAGGAAAGCCGCGCACGCTCGATTTTACCAAGCTTGACCTGCCATTTCAGAACAGGGTAGCCGCCGGCGCCGTAGTAGCTCTGGGAATTGTCCGTATAGTACGGTCCCAGTTTGGAAACGCTGCTGATGAGCGTCGCCGGGGCGATCTTTTCTGTTCCGTCTCTGTAGTTTCTGGCTTTGCCGGCATTGTCGCTGCCAACGCCCTTGAGCCTGGATGTGTTCAGATAATAATTGTTTTTGATGTACGGTTCTTCGTTAAACTTGGATTCATTCAGGTAGCTGCCGATCACGCCGCCGGAAATATCCGAGTTGTTGATAGACCCGGCATTGTAGCAATCCGAGATCTTCACGCCCTTCACACCGGCGATCCCGACGACACCGCCGGCATACCCGCGGATGTTGTCCGTATTGATCACTGCGTTGTTCCGGACTGTAATATGTCCTGTATTGTAACTGCTTGTGACCGTGGAACCAGTGGCGTTCATGTACCCGACCACGCCGCCGGTGCCTTCCGTTCCAGAGAAGATATTGCCGGCGTTGAAGCAGCGGTCGATCAGGGATTTTTCACTGACAGATCTGCCGGCTACGCCGCCCGTACCGTAGGTCGTTGCCCCGCGAACCGAAGAATGGACTTCGCCGCGGTTACCGCATTTTTTGATGACGCCCCAGTTTTCGCCGACGATCCCGCCGACCTTCATCGTTCCTTGGACATTTCCGGTATTGATACAGCCGGCAACCGTGCCGCCGTCGTTAAAGCCGACGACTCCGCCGACCTTCGATTTGCCGGACACTTCGGTGTTCGATGTGCACTTCCAGACGACGCCGTTTTCGGAAAGATAGCCTGCAATGCTGCCGCACTCAGAACCACTTGACTTCACAGTGCCTTCGACCGTCAAATCCCGCACGGTCCCATCCAGATAACCGAAGACGCCTGCGTAGCCGCCGTTTTCATTGAGATTCAGCCCCTTGATGGTATGTCCCGCGCCATCAAACGTACCGCGAAACGCGATCTCATCGCTCCGTCCGATAGGCGTAAAGTTATCCTTCACTGTAATATCGCGGCCGAGCCGGATGGTCAGACCCTTGAAATCCTCATACTGATTGGATTCATACCCATTATAGTGAGCTTCATTCACCAGATTGGCAAAGCCCTGCAGCTGAGACGCAGTAGTGATGGTATAAACGGTCATTCCCGGATGGTCGAGAAACCATGAGGTGCTGAAAGAATCGTAAAAAGCGTCTTCTTCTTCATCCTCGGTATCAGTATCGTTCGGGTCATAACCTTCGATTTCGATATCCTGACCCTCGTCATCAACATAATAGTAAACAGTGTCTTCATCCGTATCGTTTGTATAAGGTTCGGCAAAAGCCGTGGAAAAACTGCCGAGCGTAAATATTGCTGCAATCAGTACCAGCAGAATGTTTCGTTTTCTCATTCTTAATCTCTCTCCTTCCGTTCCAGTTCCCATTCCATGTCTTTTACCAAATCCCTTTTTATGTTTTTCTGATGATTCGCGTACAGCTGGGTCGTTGTTACCTGTTCATGATCCAGGAGCGCCTGTACATCAAATATCGAATTGCCTCGTCCGATCAGACTGGTTGCAGCTGTAGCCCTGAGCTTATGCGGGCTGTAGCCGGCTTTACGGGATGTAGACATCCCAATGGATGTGTACTTCTTCACAAGATCCCGGATCGCCCGTTCGGTCATGCGTTTCCCCTGCAGGGACAAAAACAGCGCATCCTCATGTCCTTGAACGATGCGTTCGCCTGTGGCCCGCTCATTTTCGAGGTAATCGGTGATCACCTCAGTCACCGAACGGTTCAAAGGCATAATGGCTTCTTTATCCCGTTTACGGTAGATTTTGAATTCTCCTCTGCTGAAATTGAACGAAGAGACATTCAGCTGCTGCAGTTCAAATAAACGGAGTCCGTAAGTGATAAAGAGAATCAGTATGGCTTTATCTCTTTTTTTCGTCTTTTCCCAGAACTGATGCTCCTTCGGCGTCAGATTGGCGCCTGTGGTCACCGCGTCCAGCATGATCATCACTTCGTCATCCTGCAGCGCTTTGATTTCCCGTTCGCTTGGTTTCGGTACGCGGATCGGATCAAAGGCGTCTGTGATATTCTTTTCGATCAGACCATCCCGGTAGAGCTGTTTGAACAGTACGGAAACAGAGGATTTCTTCCTTGCCAGCGTCTTATTCGTATTTTCATAGAGAATGATCTCATCCTCTTTCTCGACCTGGTAGCTTCGGCAGTAATCGATGAACATATTGACATCGATCGCCATGATCTCATTGAATTCACTGAGCTTGATATCCTTGATGCTTTCCGCCTGCGTCAGCGCGGTCTGCTCGATCAGATACTGGCAGAAGAACCGGATATCCGTCAGATACGCCAGTCTGGTCATGGGGAGCACATTTCCTTTAAGATAAGCAAAGAACCCCCTCATAAAGGTTGGGAGTTCTTTCTCTATGGCCACGCATTTGTTTACGGTTTCGTGTTCCTTGAGAACGATATTGTCAGGCTTCTCGCTTCTGTTATGCAGTTTTACAGTCTTTTTTCCAGCCAATCCAGAAAACTCCTTTTCGCGTCATCATTCGATAAGTATTCCGATAAATCGAACATGTTGATTGTAGCATATCTGCGGAACCATGTTAACTGTCTTTTTGCATAATGTCTTGTGTTTTTTTTGATTTTATAGACGGCTTCCTCCAGGGTGGTCTCACCGTCCAGATATTCGATGATTTCCTTATATCCGATGCCCTTCATCGAAATATCTTCCGCGGTAAGTCCCATTGCCGTAAGAGAACGCACTTCCTCCACAAGACCCAGTTCGATCAGCAGGTCGACCCGCCGGTTGATCCTGTCATACAGCTCCTCTCGATCTCGCGTAAGGCATACCATTAAAGGATCGTAGGCGTTGTTGACAGATTCCGCCCGGTCGAAGGGACGCACTTTTCCCTCCCCCGCGCGCAGCCGCTCGATGGCGCGGATGACCTTTTTGATATTGTTCGGATGGATCCTGTCCGCAGCCTCCGGATCAAGCTGCCGCAGCATATCATGCAGGGCCTGCGGACCTTCCGTCCGGGCTTTTTCGTTTAATTCTTCACGGAGTTTTTCGTCCCCTTCCGCTCCCGCAAAATCCATATCGTAAAGGATGGAATTCAGGTAAAGACCGGTTCCCCCGGAAATTATCGGAAGTCTTCCCCTGGCAAGAATCTCATCGATCGCGGCCCTGGCGAGGGTTTGATACCGGGCCACCGAAAAGCTCTCCCGCGGATCCAGAAAATCGATCAGATGATGGACGGCCTCCTCCCTTTCCCGACGGGTTGGTTTGGCGCTTCCGATGTCCATATACCGATACAGCTGCATCGAATCGCAGGACACGATTTCCCCATCAAAAGCCTTCGCGGCGGAGATCGCATATTCTGTTTTCCCGACTGCCGTTGGACCGGCAATCACAAGAATCCGTTTGCTGTTCATCATACTACATACGTTTCATACTACGCCCGTTTGAACATGTGCTCCAGCTCGTATCTGGTCATTTTAATGAAGGTCGGTCTGCCATGAGGGCAGGAAAAAGGATTGTCACATGCGCGAAGCTGCGTCATGAGCGCACTGATCTCCGCCGCATCCAGAACATCTCCGCCCTTGACCGCAGACTTACAGGATCTGGTAATGATCTTATCGAGGGTGCGGTGATCGGTCAGATCCGGCTTGTCCCGGAACGCCCCGAACAAATCACCAAGAAAAGCTTCCGCCTCACCCAATTCCATAAAGGCCGGTATTTCCCGGACAATGTAGGTGTTGTTGCCGAAGAACTCGATCTGATAGCCCATGGCGCGTACCTGAGCGATCCAGGTGTCTTCGGAATCCGCGACTTCAGAAGAAACGCTGAAGGTAAGCGGGACCAGCATCTGCTGGGAGAATTTCTCCGCGGCATTGTACTGGCGCATCAGCTTCTCATAGAAGACTCTCTCATGGGCGGCGTGCTGGTCGATCATATAAAAAGCGTTTTCATCCTGTGCCAGAATGTAGGTGTTGAACACGGCGCCGATGACGGTCAGCTCACTGAAATCGAAGGGGCGGTTCACCTCTTCCGGCATCGGGTCCGGCGCCTCCTGTCTGCGGACTTCCGCCTGCTGTGCTTCGCGCATCGAACTCAAAACGGTTTTCAGATCGAGCTGTTCCTGTTGCTCCTGTTGTTTCTGCTGTTTCTCCCCGACCTGCTGTTTCTGTTCGCGGAAGGCCGGCGTTTCATAGCGGAACGCTTCCTCCCCAAAAGCCGCCGGCTCCGGCCGGTTTGCCGGAGATGTTTCGGGACGGCTGACCGGCTCCTGATGCGCCGCAACCTGTGCGGATACTTCCGGAACGGCCTGCGCGCCATGCAGCGCTTCTGCTATGGCAGCCGCGACAAAATCTTCCACCTCGCTGTTGTCATCGAAGCGGATTTCCTTTTTCGTCGGATGGATGTTGACATCCAGCTTCTCTGCGGGCATGGCGAGGAACAGGAATGCTATCGGAAATCTGCCTTTGAACAATCTTTCCTTATAGGCTCTATCGAGGGCTCTTTCCAGTACAGAACTTGAAATGATCCGTCCGTTGACACAGAAGATCTGCCGGTTCCTGGACGGAAGCGTCGTATCGGGAGACGATACGAATGCCTTGAGTGTGAATCCGCCTGCAGAGGCGGAAACAGGGATCAGTCCCTCCCCGATGTCTTTGCCGTATATGCTGATGATGTTCGCGAGAATGTTGCCTTTGCCTGAGGTTGTGAACACTCTGTTTTTGCCGTTCGTCATGCTGAAGCGGACGTCCGGATAGGATAAGGCGATCCTCGAAATGAAGTCGATGATTCTCCTCGCCTCCGCAGCGTCGGATGCGAGAAATTTATATCTGGCGGGAAGATTGAAAAACAAATCCCGCACGGTAACGGTCGTCCCGTCAGGACATCCGGTCGCGGTGTTCTCAAGGATTTCCGAGGCTTCCACGACGACCCTGCGTCCGGATTTTGCGTCTGCCGTTTTCGTAATCAGTTCCGTTCTGGAGACAGCGCAGATGCTTGCCAGCGCTTCGCCGCGAAATCCCAATGTTCCGATACAGTCCAGATCCTTTTCTGTGGAGATCTTGCTTGTGGCGTGACGCAGGAAGGCAGTCTCCGCTTCTTCTGCCGCGATCCCACATCCGTTGTCTGTGACCCGGATGTACGTCCTTCCGCCGTCCCGTATTTCAACGGCAACGGAAGAAGCGCCTGCGTCGATCGCGTTCTCCACAAGTTCCTTCACGATAGACACCGGTCTGTCAATGACTTCTCCGGCGGCGATTTTATCGGCAATATGTTTCTCTAAAATCTTGATCATAAGGTTCTCCCCCACCCCTGTACATACTTATAGATTTTTCTGCAGGTCCTCCAGGATCTGCAGCGCCTGGGAAGGCGTTGTATTCATCAGATCGAGGGATCGCAGTTTTTCCTTCACGGGATCCGGCATGGTTTCTAAGAACGTCAGCTGCGTCTCCCCTGTGTTTTCCTCCACGACGGCCGCGTTTTCGGCCATATCGCCGCCGAGGCTGTCCAGATGGGCGCGGGCGCTCTGCAGGAGTTCGTCGGGAACGCCGGCCAGCTGCGCCACATGGATCCCGTAGCTTCTTGAAGCGGATCCTTCAATGATCTTGTGAAGAAAGACGATGCTGCCGTTATCTTCTATAACGTCGACATTCAGATTGCGGATGCCGTCCATGGTGCTCTCCAGCACGGTCATCTCGTGATAATGGGTCGCGAACAGCGTCCGGATATGCCGTTTGCAGATGAATTCCGCCGCGGCCCAAGCGATGGACAGTCCGTCGTAGGTGCTCGTGCCCCGACCGATCTCATCAAGGATAATGAGACTTCTGGTCGTTGCGGAGTTCAGAATGTAGGCCAGTTCACTCATCTCCACGAAGAATGTGCTCTGCCCCTGCGCCAGATTGTCCGAAGCGCCGATTCTGGTGAATATCCTGTCGCAGATCCCGATGCGGGCGCGGTCCGCAGGCACGAAACAGCCTGCCTGCGCCATCAGAACGATCAGCGCGGTCTGCCGCATGTACGTCGATTTACCGGACATGTTCGGACCGGTGATGATCATCAGACTGGAATCCTCCCGGTTCAGATAGGTATCGTTGCTGACGAAGATCCCGTCCCGAATGGACTGCTCGATCACAGGATGCCTGCCCTGCTCGATCGAGATCACATCTCCGTCATCGATCAGCGGCTTCACGTAGTTATTCTTTTCCGCGGTCTGCGCAAAAGCCGTTAGGACATCGAGGGCAGCCACAGCGCGTGATGTGCTCTGGATCTGACTGATGTATTCCCGCAGTCTGCCGCGCATGTCGCAGAACAGTTCGTATTCCAGTTTGTTGATCTCCGCCTCAGCGTTCAAAACGAGCCGTTCGGTTTCCTTAAGCTGCGGCGTGATGAACCGCTCGCAGTTGACGAGCGTTTGTTTGCGTATATAATCATCGGGAACCAGATCATAGTTGGACTTGGTGACTTCGATATAATATCCGAAGACCTTATTGTAGCCCACCTTCAGATTTTTGATCCCGGTACGTTCTTTTTCAGTTGTCTCAAGTGAGGCGATCCAGTGCTGGGCGTCTGCGATCGAAGCTTTCAGATCATCCAGTTCCTTCGAATACCCTGCGCGGATCAGGCCGCCTTCCTTGATCGTAAAGGGCGGTTCCTCCACAATGCCGGCATCGATCATGCTGCAGATTTCATCGAGCGGGTAGATGCTTTCCCGCAGTTCCCCAATCAATTCCGCATCGAGCGAAGCAAGATCCATACGCAGCTCGGGCAGTACCCTGCAGGAATCCGCAAGGGCGATCAGATCCGGACCGTTGGCTCTTCCCGTGGCGATCCTGCCGGTCAGGCGCTCAAAATCGTAGATCTGTTTCAGATTCTCCTTGATGTTGTTTCTTGTCAGAACGTCATCCAGCAGAGCTTCGACAGCGTCCAGCCGCCTGCGGATCATCTCCGCGTTGTTCAGGGGCTGGCGGATCCAGTGCTTCATCGTCCTGGATCCCATGGCGGTGTGCGTCTTATCGAGCACACCGAGAAGAGAGCCCTGCAGTTTCTTTTCGAACAGGGTTTCCGTCAGTTCCAGATTCTTGATGGTCGCCTTATCCAGCGACATGTGATCTCCGACAGAATACACCGTCAGAGAATTGATATGGGAAAGATCGCTCTTCTGGGTATCGTAAAGATACAGCAAAAGCGCTCCAAGAGCGGTTTCCGCGTCTGAGTTTTCCTCTACGCCGAGTCCTCTCGCGGACGTGACGGTAAACTGACGCCGGATCGTATCCTGATACGCTTCCCGGCGGTAGAATTTCCCCTCGATCGGATTGATATAGGAATCGAGGGAGGTGCGTAGATCTTCTGCGTCCAGTTCCTGCGCCGTGTTCTCATCCAAAATGAGCTCACGGGCGCCGATCTTGACCAGCTCATTGATCAGCGTCTGCCGGGCAGACGCGCCGCTAAAGAAGGTCACGCAGATCTCGCCGGTGGAAACATCGCAGTAGGACAGACCGATACTGCCTGCACCCGCTTCCGTATAGACCGACGCGATGTAATTGTTTTCTTTCTCATCGAGCATGCTGCCTGTCATGGCAGTTCCCGGGGTGACGATCTGAATGACCTCCCGCCGGACAATGCCCTTGGCCGCTGCGGGGTCTTCCACCTGCTCACAGATCGCGACCTTGTAGCCTTTGCTGATGAGGCGTCCGATATAAGTGTCCGCGGCATGGAAAGGGACTCCGCACATGGGAGCCCTTTCTTCCAGACCGCATTGTTTCCCGGTCAGCGTTAATTCGAGTTCTCTTGAAGCGGTGACAGCATCCTCAAAGAACATTTCGTAGAAATCGCCAAGACGGAAGAACAGGATTTCATCCCTGTGCTGGTCCTTGATATCCAGATATTGTCTCATCATTGGCGATAGCTTTGATCTATCTACTTCTACCACTTCATACCACCTTTTTTATTTGCCGAGCTTCTTGTTGTATGCTTCGATACCCAGCTTGATCAGTTCTGCTCCCCTTCTCATCTTCGCGGGTTCCAGAACGTACGCGATTCTCATTTCATCTTTGCCCAGACCCGGCGTCGCGTAGAATCCGCCTGCCGGAGTGAACATGACCGTCTCACCGTTGTCGTCGAATTCTGTCAGCATGAACATGAGGAAGTCTTCCACATCATCTACCGGCAGTTTCGCTGTCAGATAGAATGCTCCGCCCGGTTTCTGACATACAACGCCCGGGATCTTGGAGATTTCTTCATAAGCAGCATCTCTTCTGGCGCAGTACTCATCTCTTGCCTGATCATAGTAGGACTTATCCAGTCTGTAGAGAGCGGCTGCTCCGATCTGCTCCAGTGTGGGACAGCAAAGTCTTCCCTGGGCGAGCTTAAGGATTCCGCTCATGAGGTCCTTATTCTTGGAAATAACAGCACCGACTCTGGCGCCGCAAGCGGAATATCTCTTGGAAACGGAATCAACGAGTACGACTCTGTCAGCCAGATCATCGATCATGCCGAAGGAAGTGACTTCTCTGCCGTCATAAGCAAATTCTCTGTACACTTCGTCAGAGATGATCCACAGATCGTGCTCCTTGGCGATCTCGCCGACTAGCTTCATTTCATCCAGCGTCAGGACTCTTCCTGTCGGATTTCCCGGGCTGATGCAGCAGATCGCTTTTGTCTTCGGTGTGATCGCCGCTTCGATCAGCTCTCTCTTCGCCCATGCGTACCCATCTTCCGCCTTTGTTGTCAGCGGCACCAGCTTACCGTTTACCTGGTTGCAGAAGGTATTGTAGTTTGTATAGAAAGGTTCCGCGATCAGCGCTTCTTCACCCGGGTTGAGCAGCGCTGTGAAAATCAGTGTGAGCGCTTCGCTTCCGCCGTTTGTGATGAGGATATCATCTCTTGTGAAGTGCATGTCATAAAGCTTCATGTAATCGATCATCGCATCGAGAAGCTCCGTCACACCACCTGACTCCGCATACGCGATTACCTTCTTGTCATAGTTGTCGATCGCTTCCTTGAAGCAAGGAGGAGTCTCGACATCCGGCTGTCCGATGTTCAGGCGGTATACCGTCTTGCCATTGGCCTCTGCCTCAAATCCGTACTTGTTGAATCTTCTGATCGGTGAAAACTGCATCGATCCTACTCTGTTGGAAATATCCATCGCATCTGTCTCCTTTATTAATAGATTTAGTGTTTATAGATAAAGACGATTGTCTTTATTTCAGGTTTTTATGTGATTCGTCCACAATCCGGCCGCTATCGATACTATTATCGCATTTTTGTTTCTTCATGAAAAGAAGATATTCAATATTTCCTTTTGTTCCGGTAACCGGAGAATACGTCAGTCCCCACGCGTAAAGGCCGCAGGCTTCTCCGTAGCCAATAACGTTCTCGATAACCTCCTTGTGCACGAGGGGGTCTCTGACGATTCCCTTCTTTCCCACCTGCTCCCGTCCGGCTTCGAACTGCGGCTTTACGAGGCACACAAGGCACCCGGATGCATCGAGGAGCTGCGCGGCGACCGGGAACACAAGCTTCAGAGAAATGAACGAAACGTCGATGCTGATAAAGTCAACATCCCGGCCGATCTCGTCTACATCCAGATAGCGGACGTTGCACTTCTCCATGTTGACGACCCGCGGGTCATTACGCAGTTTCCAGTCCAATTGTCCGTATCCCACATCGATGCAGTAGACCTTCGACGCGCCGTTCATCAACATACAGTCGGTGAAACCTCCTGTGGAAGCGCCGATGTCCACGGCCTTCGCTCCTTCCAGGGCAAAATCCCACGTTTTCAGCGCCTTTTCCAGTTTCAGCCCTCCACGGCTCACATAAGGGCACAAGTCTTCTTTCACGCTGATCTGAGCCGTCTCAGGGACCGGTGTGCCGGGTTTGTCGCACCGCTCGCCATCCACGTAGACCAATCCGGCCATGATGGAGGCCTTTGCCTTCTCACGGGAGGAGAAGAGTCCGTTTTCAGTTGCCAGTATATCCAGTCGTTTTTTCATCTGAGATTCTGTTTTACCGTTTCCGCAATGAAACGCCCGTCCAGGCCGTACTTTTTGTACAGTTCCTCCTGCGTTCCGTGTTCAATAAACCGATCCGGCCATCCGAGATTGATGACCCGTGTATTCCGGTTCACCAGAAGCGCGCTGATGGCCTCCCCTGCGCCGCCGTTTCGGATGCCGTCCTCCACCGTTACGATCAGAGGAACTGCCTCTGCAGCGTCCTTCAGCTGCTCCTCATCAAGAGGACTGACACAGGCCGTATTCACAACGCCCGCGCGGATCCCATCTTCCTTCAGGAGCTCCGCTGCTTCCAACGCGTTTGCTGTCATGTTTCCCACGGCCCAGATATCCACGTCCGAGCCGGATGAGATCCTCTGTGCTTTACCTGCCTCGGCAGCGCTCTCCATTCCGTGATCCGGCGCCGTCCCTCTGGGATAGCGGATCGCGCAGGGGCCGTCCATCTGCAGCGAGTACGCGAGCATCGCTTCCAGTTCCGGACCGTCTTTCGGGGCAAACACCGTCATGTTCGGCATGGACCGCAGGTACGCGAGATCAAACAGTCCGTGATGGGTTTCGCCATCCGCTCCGACGACGCCTGCCCTGTCGATACAGAATGTCACAGGGAGCCCTTGCAGGCATACGTCCTCAATGATCTGATCGTAGGCTCTCTGCAGGAATGAGGAATACACAGCCACATAAGGGCGCATTCCGGCCTTTGCAAGCCCCGCCGCAAACGTCACGCTGTGGCCTTCCGCGATCCCGACGTCAAAGAAGCGCTTCGGGTATTTTTTGCAAAATTCCTCCAGACCGACGCCGTCCGTCATGGCTGCGCTGATAGCGGTGATCCGCTCATCCTGTGCCGCCATTTCGGTAAGTTTGTCGCCGAACACCGCGGAATAAGACCTTCCGGCGGATTGCTTCAAGGGTTTACCGGTCTTGATGTCAAAGGCGCCGATGCCGTGATATTTATTCGGCCGTTTTTCTGCTTTTGAATAGCCTTTGCCTTTTCGGGTGACCGCGTGGACGAGGACCGGGCCGCTGAGTTTGCGGGCAAGTTCCAGTGTTTCACACAGTTCCTTGATATCATGTCCGTCCACCGGGCCGATGTATTTGAACCCGAGTTCTTCAAACAGGATTCCGTCGATCACCGTATATTTGATATCTTCCTTGACATTGTGCAGTCCGGAAATGACACTTTCGCCAATGACCGGGACCTTGGAAAGTCCCTTCTTGACCGTGGTCTTCATGTGCACGTACTTATCCGTACTGGTAATGCGTCCCAGAGAGCCGGACAGGCCGCCGATATTCTTGGAAATGGACATGCCGTTGTCATTGAGTATCACAATGATATTCGTGTTCATGCAGCCGGCGTTGTTCATGGCTTCATACGCGAGTCCGCCGGTCATGGCGCCGTCTCCAATCACAGACACGACCTTATAGTCATCGCCGGCCAGATCTCTGGCCGCCGCAAGGCCCAATCCCAGCGAAATGGATGTGCTGCTGTGACCTGTGTCAAAAACATCGTATTCGCTTTCGCAGGTTTTCGGAAACCCGCTGAGTCCTCCGTACTGACGAAGGGTATCAAATTCCTCCATTCGTCCCGTAAGGATCTTGTGGATATACGACTGATGGCCTACATCCCAGATGATCTTATCCTTCGGCGTATCAAAACATCTGTGCAGCGCGATCGTCAGCTCCACGATTCCCAGGTTCGACGCCAGATGGCCGCCTGTTTTTGATACGGATTCCACGAGAAAATCTCTGAGCTCGTAGGACAGCAGTTCCAGCTGCGCGTAGTCCATTGTTCTCAGATCCTCAGGGAACTTGTGTTGCAGTAAGTATTTATTCATATCTATCTTCTCTTCTCTGTCTTGCCCGTCTTTCTTGCCTGCGGTATTTCCGCGCGAACTCAATAGGCGCGTGATGCGAGGGTTTCGGCCAGTTCCACGAACAGTTCCGCGTTGTCATAGTAATCCGCCAGCGCGTTCTTGGCAGCGTCGGTAAGCTCCCGCAGCTTTTTCTTGGATTCCTCCAGACCGTGGAGGGCCGGATAGGTCGCCTTGCTGTTGGCCTCATCGTGCCCGGTCTCCTTACCCATCAGCTGCTGATCGCCTTCCACGTCCAGAATATCGTCGCACACCTGAAAAGCCAGTCCCAGGTTTTCCGCGTATATGGTGAGATTCTCCAGCTCCTCGTCCGTGCAGGAACCAAGTCTTGCCCCGGCTCTGACGGCTCCAATGATCATAGCAGCTGTTTTTGTAATATGTATGTAGTCCAGAAGTTCTTTTGAACACCGTTTGTTCTCGGCTTCTACATCCGCGATCTGTCCGGCGACCATCCCGGTGACGCCGGCGCCTTTCACGATTTCATAGGCCGCCCGGATCCTGCTTTTCAGTGCGTCGAAATTATCAAAGTACAAAAGCATATCCCGCTGCATCGCCTCGTACGCGGCGGACTGCAGCCCATCCCCGGCAAGAGTCGCGACCGCTTCCCCGTAGACCATATGATTGGTCGGAACACCTCTGCGCAGCTCATCGTCGTCCATACACGGCAGATCATCGTGGATCAGAGAATAGGTATGGATGTATTCCATGGCGCAGGCGTACGGAAGCGCTTCTTCCGCTTTGCCCCCGCAAAACTCACAGGCGGCCATCAGCAGAACCGGCCGGATCCGTTTGCCGCCCGCCGTCAGGCTGTACCGCATGGAATCATAGAGTGTGATGCTCTTCTGATCGATGTCCGGGACAAAATCCATGAGATGTTCCTCAAAGAGACTTCTGTATTCTTCAAATGTTTTCTCAATCATTTCGTCAGCACCTCAACTTTCTGCTGGGCTTCCTCCAGGATCTGCGAGCATTCTTTATAAGCCTTCAGCCCTTCTTCATAATTCCGGATGGCTTCTTCCAGAGATGTCTCCTGTGATTTGAGTTTTTCCGATGCTGCTTCAAGACGTTTGAGAGATTCTTCAAACGAAGGTTTCTTTTCAGTCATGGTTACATCCTCCTTGCTCTATCTGTGTGATCCGGGCGTCGGCGCTGCCATGCCCGGTTTCGATCGTGACTTCCTGCCCGATGGTAAGCTCGTCCGCCTTGCGAATGATCTGTCCGCTCTTATCGGTTACAACACTGTAGCCGCGCGCCAGGATCGCCTTCGGATCCGCGGCGCCGATCAGCGCCCTGAGATGCTCGATTCGCTCTTTCGCCGCTTCGATCCTGCGCCTGATGTCCTCTGTCATTCCTTCCATAAGACGGTCCGCGTTCATCTGTTCATAGTCGATCCTGGTGCGGATCCCGTGGGCGAACGCATTCGGGTCCAGCGCCTGCAGCCTTGACCTCTGCAGCTGCACATTCCGCAGGAGGCTTTCCGCCAGAGCTTTCTGCGTCTCCTCCAGATACCGTCTGAGTTCGCCGGTATCGGGTGCTGCCAGTTCCGCAGCCGCGGTCGGCGTGGCCGCCCGGAAATCCGCTGTGAAATCAGCAATGGTAAAATCGGTTTCATGCCCCACGGCGGAAATAACAGGAATTTCCGAGGCGTAGATGCTCCGCGCGACAATTTCCTCATTAAAGGCCCACAGTTCCTCCATCGACCCGCCGCCGCGGCCGGTGATGATGATGTCTGTGTCCTTATATTCGGCGTTGATCCAGTCGATCGCCCCGGCGATATCCCGGGCCGCGGCCGGTCCCTGCACCAGAACAGGACAAACGCGTATATTTACATAATCATTTTTATTTTTAATTGTGCGGATAATGTCCCGGACTGCCGCGCCGGTTTCGGAGGTGACCACTGCGATGACCGAAGGAAAGACCGGGAGCGGTTTCTTGTGCTCTGCCGCGAAGAGTCCTTCCTGTTCCAGCTTCTTCTTGAGTTTTTCGAACTGGATGGCGAGCTGCCCTTCTCCGTTGACTTCAATGCCGCGGATGTTCAGCGAGTAGTAGCCTCCACGTTCGTATACAGAAATATATCCGCTGGCAATGATCTCCATTCCCTCTTCCAACGGACATGTAATCTTCTCCAGATTGGATGCTGCCAGGAAACAGTTGACCTTGCTGCTTTCGTCTTTCAGTGAAAAGTATACATGACCAGAGCTGTGGAATTTCAGATTGCTGATCTCGCCGATCACAGAAATATTCCCTAAAATCGGATCTGTCTTCAGCACTCTTCCGATGTAGTTATTCAATTGTCCGACACGTACCGGTTTCAGCCCCATAAATATCTCCTGCCCAGTAACGCTGTCCCCACGGCGTTGTCCGAAGACATTTCCGGGGACGCAAAATACAGGTTCATTGTTTCACGCCGCATCCCCTCAGTAAGAGCGTCTCTCAGGAAACGGCTTGACGCAACGCCTCCCGAAAGATACACGCTGTTTACTCCGGTTCGTTCCGCGCTTTGGCGAAGCATCTTTACGACGGAGTCGGAAATACGCACAAAGGCTTCCCGGATCAGGCTGCGCGTCTCCAGTTTTCCGGCTTTTGCATCCGTGATCCGGCTTCGGAGCTGCGTATCAAAGCCCGAGAGATGGATCTGACCTTCCCTGGCCCGGATCCCGGTCAGCACGTTCGTGCAGCCTTCTGCGGAAAGGGCCATTTCATCCAGGGCCTGCCCGCAGGGGAACGGCAATCCCATATCCACACCGGCTCTGTCCAGAACCTGTCCGTAGGAGATGTCCTTCGTTCCTCCTATGATCTCGATATCATAAAGCACGCCTTCCCCGTCATATCGCTCAAACCGGTCTTCAAGCGGAGTATTGTGTTCGTTTTGGCGGACCTTGAGAACCTCACAGGTCCCGCCCGAAAAGTGGCAGGCCAGAAAGTCCCCTTCCGGATGGTGTCCGCATGAGGCGAGGGCCGCTTCTATGTGCCCTTCCTGATGGGAGAATCCGACACAGGGCACCTGAAGAGATGCCGCGACCGCTGCCGCCTGACTTGTGCCTGCCGTAAAGCACGGCATATAGGATCCCGGTACCGCTCTGGGCTTTGTGGAACAGGCCACGGCGTGGATCTCTCCATCGAACTGCTCCCGCAGCTGCCGAAACAGCTCTGGCAGGTTCTGCACATGCTGAAACAGCGCTTCGGACTGCCGCAGCCCGCGCTCTCCTTCCCGCACGGTCAGAAACCGCCTCAGGTCGGCGATCGTGCCTTCCTCGCTTATCAAAGCGAGAGAGGTCTTATAGTTGCTTGTATCCAGACCGAGAACATATGCCATCATCTCATCCCTTGGTGATGGCACCCAGCACGCCGTGGATAAAACGGGCCGAGTTCTCGGTGCTGTACTTCTTCGCCATGTTGATCGCTTCGTTGACGGTGACCGCTTCCGGAATGTCCTCGCAGTATCTGAGCTCACCGCAAGCAAGCCGCATGATCGCCAGATCCACCTTCGGCATCCGGCTGGTCTTCCACTTGGAGGCGCACCGGTTGATATCCGCGTCGATTTCCTCGATGTTCACAGCGATCGTGGAAAGCAGCTTCCCGCCGCGCACGGCGTGATCTCCGGGAAGCCTGTCTGCTGTCAGCTTCACGGCCTGCTCTTCATTGAGCGCTTTCGTAGCGTCCAGTTCATAGAGAATCTGCATCATGATTTCACGCGCTTCATTCCTGGTCATCTCGTTTTACCCCCTCGATATGGATATTTACTGCATTGAGTTTCAAATTTGTCATACTGCGGATCTCTTTTTTCACGTTATCCTGTATATCCCAGGCAACTTGCGGGATCTTGCACCCATAGGAGACGATCACATGCAGATCGATTTCGATATTTTCGTTATTCCGCGTTACTTTGGCACCCTTGGATACCAGTTCCTTACCGCGGATGCTTTTGCTGATGATGTTCGGAATACCGCCTGCCATTTCCGCCACGCCTTCCGTTTTCAGGGTGGCGTTGACGGCGCATACTGCCAAAACCTCATCTGATACCGTTACGACTTCCTGCTCCTCTGACATGATTGTTGTCCCTTCTTTTATACGGCCTGCTTTTATACGGCCAGCTCTTCCTGATTGATCTTCATGACGACTTTCTCGATTCGTTTGTCTCTGACCGACTGGATGGTAAACACGATATTCCCGGCAAAAATTTCCCTGCCGATATCATCTTCATCCGGTATTTCTCCGAACATGTCAATGATGTATCCTCCGATGGTCTCCGAATCCTCGGACTCCAGATTCGTTCCCAGTTCCTCGTTGATATCATCCAGATACATGCTTCCTTCGATCGCATAGAGGTCCTTGCCGATCTTCGTCAGCTCATGCTCTTCCTCATCGTATTCATCATCGATGTCGCCCATGACCTCTTCGATGATATCCTCCATCGTAACGATTCCGCAGAAGCCGCCGTATTCATCGATGAGAATGGCGATCTGCTGCTTCGTCTTCTGCAGTTCGAAGAACAGAGAATCGATATTCTTCGTTTCGGGCACCAGATACGGCGTTCTGAGGATTGCCCGGATATCAACGTTGTCAAACCCCTGTTCTCTCGCCTGGATCAGGTAGTCTTTGATGTTCAGGACGCCGATGATGTTATCGCTGTCGTCTTCGTAAACCGGGATACGGGTGTACTTCAGGCCCATCAGCTCATCGATATACTCTGACGGCTCGTCATTGATATCGATCGCGAAAACATCCGTACGCGGCGTCATGATTTCGTAAGCCAGAATGTCGTCAAAGGCAAATACGCCCGTGATCATCTTCTTGCCTTCTTCTTTCAGCTCACCGCTCTCCTGCCCGGCTTCCAGCATTTCGACGATATCTTCTTCGGAATACTCGTTATCGTTCAGGTCCGCTCTCTGCCGCAGCAGTTTCAGAAAGACGATTGCGAGCCCCGCGATACAGGCAGTGATCGGTTTGAGGATGACTTCCAGCGCCTTGATACTGCCGGAAGCAGCCATGACGACGCCTTCCGCGTGCTGCATCGCGATCCGCCGGGGGAGCATCTCTCCCAGTGACATAAGGATGATCAGAGAGACAAACAGCACGATCACAAAGGCCGCGACGGCGGAAATGATCTCACTCTCCCAAAGCTGCGCAAATTGCAGCCTCAGCGGCACGTATATGCACACCATGCATACAATGCAGTAGAGCATGTAGATCAGAACATTCATCACTCGCAGCGACAGTTTGTAAACCGACGGATTCTCCATGACCGGAAGCGCTTTGGCCGCCCGGCTGTTCCCGTCATCCGCCAGTTCTCTGATCTTCACTTTATTCGCTTCTGATATGGATTTTCTCGCAGCCGCGAACCACGCGTTGATCAATATCAGTGCCAGACCTATCAGTGCACCCCATAAGGGCAAATAAGGTCCTTCAGACATGTCTATTTCTCCTTTCTGAACATATACATTTCACCAACAGGCCGGTCCATCCTGATCTTCAGGATCTGCTGCGGATGAGGCGCGCTGGTCAGCGGGACTCCGTCCGCGTCTGTCATGTATTCCAGTTTCTGTTTGAACATCTCCCCGGAAGGGCCGAACACTTCGATCGTGTCTCCGATGCTCATCTTGTTTCTCTGTTCGACTGTGGCGATGCCGCTTTCGGCGTCATAGTCCTTCACAAGCCCGATAAAGCTGTAGGGCCGTACGTAATCGCTGGTCAGATACTCCTGATCCTCCCAGCCTGGTTTATGAAAATAAAAGCCTGTTGTAAACTCTCTGTGACTGGCCTTGCACATTTCCTCCGCCCAGGCAGGATCGTACACATACCCATCGGGATCCTTGTAATACGTATCCAGCGCTCTGCGGTACGCTTTGATGACATGGGCGATATAAAAGATGCTCTTCATCCGCCCTTCGACCTTGAAAGAATCGATGCCCGCCTCGATCAAACGCGGCAGGTGAGGCAGCATGCAGAGGTCTTTGCTGTTGAAGATATACGTCCCCCGGTCGTCTTCCTCTACCGGCCAGTACTCGCCCGGCCGTTTTTCTTCTTCCAGTCTGTATTTGTATCTGCAAGGGTGCGCGCAGGCGCCGCGGTTGGCGTCTCTGCCTGTCATGAAATTGCTCAAAAGGCACCGGCCCGAATAGGAAATGCACATGGCTCCGTGCACAAAAGCCTCCAGTTCCGTATCCTCAGGCAGGTTCTCCCTGATCCCGCGAATCTCATCCAGAGTCAGCTCTCTTGCCAGAACCAGCCGTTTCACACCCTGGGATCTCCAGAAATTGGCGGTCACATAATTGGTCATGTTCGCCTGCGTCGACAGATGGATCTCCGCACCGGGGATCGCCGCGCGAAGAAGGCTCATGACCGCCGGATCCGACACGATGAACGCATCCAGCGGTATATCTTTGATCTTCTCGAGATACTCCTGCAAAGGCCGGATATCCTCATTGTGCGCGTATACGTTCAGCGCCAGATGGCACCGCACGCCCCTCTCGTGAGCGTAGCGGACCGCCTCCCGGATCTCTTCGATCGTCATATTGCCGGCGCCTGCTCTCAAAGAGAACATTTCCCCGCCGAAATAAACGGCGTCGGCGCCATATTCGATTGCGATTTTCAGTTTTTCCATATCGCCGGCAGGTGCCAGCAGTTCTACTCGTTTCATACAGCTCCTTGTTATCTCAGGGCGCCCGGCTTATCGATCAAACTGATCGCCAGCCCGTCGCCCACAGGAACGATCGTTGTGTCCGCGTAGTCCAGATGCTGAATATAATCGATGAACGCACGCATTTTTCTGGTGGATGTCCGGTCTCTGCGCCTTGTAACGTATTCGTCTGAGGCGGTCATCCCGTCCAGAAGCACATTATCGCAAATGATCATACTTTCATTGCGCATAAACGGCAGCGCGAGATCCCAGAACTCCCGGTAATGGCTTTTGGACGCGTCGATGAACAGCATATCATAAGGCAGGGCCGGATCCAGGCCCCGCAGCACCGCGGTCGCGTCACCGCAGACCACCTTCACCCGGTCCGAAAAGCCAAGGTTTCTGATATTGCTTCTGGCCGTTTCCGCCGCGTCCTCACTTAATTCTATGGAGAGAACACTGCTGCCGCAGCAGTCCGCGAACACACACGAAGAATAGCCCACTGCTGTACCGATTTCCAGTATGCGAGCGGGCTGTTTCAACTTCAGAATCACCTTGAGCAGTTTCTCGGTATCTCTCCGGATAATGGGAACGCGATGCTGTTCCGCGAATTCCCTTAACTCAGAAAGACTGGGATTCTCATTTACGTAAAGGTTGTCAATGTACGCTGAAATTATTTCATTCGTTATGTTCATAGCTGCTGGTTCTGCACGCCCGGCACTACTGATTCAGGTCCTCCTCGGTCCAAGGATGAGCATTGACGTTCTTCAGATGCTCCTCGTTGGTTTTGGCGTAATAGATCGTTCCGTCAGGACCTGCGTAGAAGAACAGATCTTCCGTATCCGTGGCGTTGAGGACACCGTCAATGGCGATGACCGGCACACTGCATATTGGACCCGGGATCATGCCGGAGACCTTTCTGGCGTTATACGGAGAATCTGATTCCAATTGTGATTGTTTAAGGTCGACCCTGTCTTCATCAAAGATGTAGCAGACTGTCACATCGCTTCCGAGAGACATTTCTTTCTCAAGCCGATTGCTGAATACGCCGGCGATATGCGCAGCGTCCTCTTCGGTTGCGCATCCTTCCTTCGTTACGATGGACGCGAGCGTCAGGAACTGATGGATCGAGTAATCGGATTTCTCGATTTCGGCCTTTCGTGCCGTGAGAACTTCATCCATCTCATCCAGCGCAAGCTTCGTGATCGATTCGATGGAAGGATCTTCCTCTGTTATGTAATAGGTATCCGGGAACAGATATCCTTCCAGAGGATGCATGACGTCTTCACCGAGAATGTCTTTTGTCAGGAACCAATACTCATCGATCAGCTCCTGCACAAAATCCTTGCTGTCCCACTTCGCCATGATTTCCTCGCTGGAATACTGGGTGACATCCGACAGCGCTTCCGCGCTCTGTGTCAGCCTGGCGCCTTCTGCGATCCGAAACGCGGTCTTGGAGATATACTTGAAATCTCCGGTGTTGATGACATTCATGATTTCCGGAAAACTCATGGATCTGTTCAGGACATAGGTATTCGCCTGCAGGCTGTCATAACCTGTCAGTCTGGCATTGACCTTGGCGAACAGAGGATCTTTGACCAGACCGGCTTCATCCAGCTGCTCAATGATGGCGTTCGCCCCGCTTCCATCGATCACTGTCACTGTGATTTCGTTTTTATCATTCGGATCAACCGCCTTAAGACCATTGAAATACGCGAACACCGCAGCGGCAACTCCGAGAACAATGATCAGAAGTATGAGGATCAGGATCTTCGCTTTTGACATTATTTAGATCTCCCTAAATACTCTCCTGTTCTTGTATCGATCTGGATTCTTTCACCTTCCTCGATGAAAATAGGCACTTTGATGACGGCACCGGTCTCAACGGTAGCGTCCTTCGTGACGTTGGTTGCAGTATCGCCCTTTACTCCTGGTTCTGTCTCTGTAACCAGCAGATCCACGAAGTTCGGAGCTTCTACGAGAAAAGCGTTTCCCTTGTAGAACTTAATGGTAGCTTCATCGTTTTCTCTCAGATATCTCATAGCCTCTTCGACCTGATCCTCGGAAAGCGGAATCTGATCATACGTATCAGGATCCATGAAGTAATACAGTTCACCATCGGAATAAAGGTACTGCATCGTCTTGGTTTCGATATGAGCCTTCGGGAACTTCGCGTCCGGATTGAAGGACTCTTCCTTGATGGCACCGGTAAGGATGTTCTTATGCTTGGTCCTTACGAACGCGGCGCCCTTGCCCGGCTTTACATGCTGAAAATCAAGCACAACATGTGGATCTCCATCGATTTCAAATGTAATACCTTTTCTGAAATCACCTGCATAAATCATAAATTTCTCGCCTTTCTTTATACTTTGCTCTAATAATAATTGCGGTTTTATACGTGTTGATTATACCAAATTCAGGGATGGTTGCCAACCTACATAATGTTTCCGAAATCGCCCATAGGACCCATTCCGAAATCGGCGGCGTCACCGACGATCTTATAAACATCGGACATCATCGTGCTGAAACGCATCTGACACTGGAAGTACTCACCGGTCAGCGGATCCTGCATCAGCACAGCACTGAGCTGCTGCAGCTTCATGAATTCCTCCTGATCCAGTTCCTTACCCATGAGCTGGTTTGTCTGGAATTCGAACTGCTTCTTCATGAAATCCTTGACTGCCTGATCCAGTTCGGGATTCTCTTCGAGTTTTTTGCGCACCGCATTGTACTGCTTGCATTCTTCTGATTCTTTGATGGCCGTTGCCAGCTGATGTGCCTGATCGTATACGTTCATAATGAAACCTCCATAAATATCGGCAGTATTACCGGACTTCTGCCTGTCTTCGCGTAGATATATTTCCGCATGCCTTCCCGGACGGCGGTTTTGATCCCGTTCCAGTCGCGCATTTCGCCGGACAGACAGTCTATGATAATCGACTCCGCCCTTTCGCAGGCCGCGTCGATCAGATCTTCGTTTTCGCGGACGTAGACAAATCCTCTGGAAATAATGTCCGGTCCGGAAACGATCATGTTGTCCCTTCGGTCGATCGTCGCCACAACGATAATCAGGCCGGACTCAGAAAGCAGCCGCCTGTCGCGCAGCACGATGTTTCCGACATCTCCGACGCCGAGTCCATCGACAAAGATTCCGTCTGCCTGTGCCGCATCCTCGATCTTCACTGCAGACTTGCTGTTGATCTGCAGACAGTCGCCGTTGTCAAGAATGAAGATGTTCTCCTTCGGCATCCCCAGATCCTGCGCAAGCTGCGCGTGGGTCCGCAGGTGCCTTGCCTCTCCATGGACCGGCATAAAGTATTTCGGCCGGATCAGCGAGTGCATGAGTTTCAGTTCTTCCTGACAGGCGTGACCGGAAACGTGGGTCTCGGCGATGTCCGAGTAGATAACTTCCGCGCCTTTTTCCACCAGCTTGTTCACGACATTGGATACGGTGAGCTCATTTCCGGGGACCGGCGTCGAGGACAGTATCACCATGTCGTTTGCGCGTATGTTGATGTTTTTATGTTCATTGGACGCCATTCTGGCAAGTGCGGACATCGGTTCTCCCTGACTTCCGGTCGTGATGATCACGAGCTCTCTGTCGGGAATGTTTCCGGCTTTGCTCAGGTCTATGAGCTTGCTGTCCGGAATTTTGATATATCCCAGTTCTCTCGCCAGTTCCACAACATTGACCATGCTCCTGCCGGAAACCGCTACTTTTCTGTGGCATTTCAGCGCGATATCGATGATCTTCTGGATCCGGTGTACGTTGGAGGAAAAGGTCGCGATCAGAATACGCTTGCTGGTTCCCCGGAAAATCCCTTCCAGCGTTTCCCCAACGACCATTTCCGACTGGGTGTATCCCGGACGGACAACGTTCGTGCTGTCCGCCATCATGAGGAGCACGCCTTCCTGCCCGATCTGCGCAAGCCGCGAGAAATCGATCGGATTGCCGTCGACCGGCGTATAGTCGATTTTGAAGTCCCCTGTATGGAACAGTCTGCCTGCCGGTGTCTTGATGCTGTAGCATACGGAATCCGCTATGGAATGGGTGATCCGGATCGGCTCGATGTTGAAATGCTTGCCGACCCTGAACTCCTTGCCCGGTTCGATGTAGTGGAAATCTCCGCGGATCCCGTGTTCTTTGAGTTTGTTTTCGATCAGACCCAAAGGAAACCGAAGACCGTAGATCGGGACCCGTATCTCCTTCAGCAGATACGGGATCGCGCCGATGTGGTCCTCATGACCATGGGTGATGATCAGACCTCTGATTTTCTTTTCGGTATTGATCAGATAATCAAAATCCGGAATGACCTTGTCGATGCCGAACATGTCATCATCCGGGAAAGACAGACCGCAGTCGATGAGCAGGATCTCATCACCATACTCGATAGCAGTCATATTCTTCCCGATTTCACCAAGTCCTCCGAGAGGAATGATTCTGATCTTCGGCGCAGCCTTCTTCACAGCTGTTTTGGCTTTTTTCGGCTGCTTTTTCGGCGCGGATTTCGATTTTCTGGTGTCTTTGCTATTCTTTATTGTCTCTTTCTTTTCTGCCATAGAATCCTTTCCGGGACTCATCCTTTCACAACGATGTTGATCAGTCTGCCGGGTACTGCTATGACTTTCACAACATTCTTTCCATCCGTAAGCCCCTTTATAGTCTCATCCTCTTCGGCGATCTTCAGCATGTCTTCTCTGGTCGCATCGCCCGGGATGTTGATTTTTTCTTTATTTTTGCCGTTGATCTGTACAACGATCTCGATTTCGTCTTTCTTCAGCGCTTCTTCATCATAGGATGGCCAGCTCTGGGCGTAAACGGTTCCCTCATAGCCGAGTTCCTGCCAGAGTTCTTCGGTAATGTGCGGAACGAATGGCGCCATGAGAATGATCATCGTCCGGATCACTGTGCTGTAGAGCGCGTCGTTGATCTCGCCGCCCTTGTACTTGTACATCTCATTGACGAGTTCCATGACGGCGCTGATCGCGGTATTGAAGTTGAATCTGTCGCGGATGTCTTCCGTAACCTTCTTGATGGTATAGTGGAGAGTATACGCCAGTTTCCGGTCCGCGTCGTTTTTGATCTCGTAGGTGCCCGGGATGTTTTCGCACTTCTCCTGGAACTCATAGACCACTCTCCAGATCCTGTTCAGGAAACGGTAGCATCCTTCTACGCCTCTGTCGGACCATTCCAGTTCACGTTCCGGCGGCGCAGCGAACAGGATGAACAGTCTGGCTGTATCCGCGCCGTACTTATCGATGATCTCCGCCGGGCTGACAACATTGCCCAGTGACTTGCTCATTTTAGCGGTCAGGTAGTTGCCGTCTTTATCGTAGTAACCCTTTGTGACCATACCCTGTGTCAGAAGATTGCGGAACGGTTCCTCATCTTTTACAAGACCCAGGTCATACAGCGCCATCTGGAAGAATCTCGCGTACATCAGATGCATAATGGCGTGCTCGACGCCGCCGATGTACTGGTCAACATTCATCCAGTAATTCACTTTATCCTTGTTGAATACTTCTTCGACATTTCTGGCGTCGCAGTATCTCAACTCATACCAGGAGGAATCCAGGAAGGTGTCCATGGTGTCCACTTCCCTCTTCGCCGGTCTTCCGCAGACAGGACATACGGTGTCTACGAAGGATTTGCTTGTCACGATCGGGGATTCGCCTTTTCCTGTGAATTCCACGTCCGTCGGCAGAAGTACCGGGAGGTTTTCTTCTTTTTCCGGAACCCATCCGCAGGAATCGCAATGGATCATCGGAATCGGCGTGCCCCAGTATCTCTGACGGGAAATGAGCCAGTCGCGAAGTCTGTAGTTAATGGTCTTGCGGCCGATGCCTCTCTCGTCGGCGACCTCAGCGATCTTCTGGATCGCGTCCTTATTGTTCATGCCGTTGAATTCGCCGGAGTTGATGACGGTACCCTCCGCCGCGCAGGCTTCTTTCAGGTCGTTCAGATCGACGTCGGGATCATGCGGATCGATGACCGGAATGATCTCCAGACCGAATTTCTTCGCGAAGTCAAAGTCACGCTGGTCGTGTGCCGGTACGCCCATGACCGCGCCGGTTCCGTATCCCATGAGTACGTAATCGGAAATGAAGATCGGCATCGTCTTGCCGGTAAACGGATTGATGGCGTATTTACCGATAAATACACCGGTCTTCTCATTGGTCGTCGAGGTTCTGTCGATCTCGCTCATGTGCGCGCAGCGATCGATGTAAGCCATCGTCTCTGCTTCGTATTCCGTTCCCTTGACCATATCCGGAACGGATGGATACTCCGGCGCCAGAACCATGAACGTGGTTCCGAAGATCGTATCGATACGTGTGGTGAATACCGTCAGTGTCTCATCGTAGTCCTGGATCTTGAACTGCGCTTCCGCGCCGTGGGATTTGCCGATCCAGTTTCTCTGCATGATCTTGACCTTGTTCGGCCAGCCTTCCAGCTTGTCCAGATTATCCAAAAGCCGCTCAGCATAGTCGGTGATCTTGAAGTACCACTGTGACAGGTTCTTCTTTCCTACCGCCGCGCCGCATCTTTCGCAGCAGCCGTCCACGACCTGTTCGTTGGCCAGTACGGTCTGGCAGCTCGGGCACCAGTTGACCTGGCTTTCTTTCTTATAGGCAAGTCCTGCTTTATAGAACTGGATAAAGATCCACTGCATCCACTTGTAATAGGACGGATGCGCTGTGGCGACCTCTCTGTCCCAGTCGTAGGAAAGTCCCAGCTGACGCAGCTGACGGTTCATCTCCGCGATGTTTCCCCATGTCCACTCAGCCGGTTCCACGTTGTGCTTGATGGCCGCGTTCTCCGCGGGAAGTCCGAAGGCGTCGTATCCCATCGGATGAAGTACGTTGTATCCGTTCATCGTTCTGAAACGAGCGATGACGTCACCGATGGAATAATTCCGCACGTGCCCCATGTGGAGCTTTCCGGACGGGTACGGAAACATCTCGAGAACGTAGTACTTCTCCTTGTCGGGATCTTCTGTTACTTTGAAGGTCTTCTGCTCTTCCCAGACCTTCTGCCATTTGTTTTCGATTTCACTGAAGTTATATTTTTCTTTCATTTTTTCCTCCACCTTCGGCTAATTGCAAAGTATTATTTCACAGTCTCCCCAGATTTTCTCCAGACTGTACTTTTCTCTCGCGTCCTGCGTCATAACGTTCACAATGACGTCTCTGTAGTCCATCAGGATCCAGGTCGGCTTGTTCTTGCCTTCTATGTTCTTCGGGAAGATCCCCAGAGGCTCCAAAACGTCCTCTACGGCATCGCGCAGCGCCTGCGCGTGGCGCTCATTTCCTGCGCTGACCAGTACGAAGTAGTCAGCGAAAGAACTTCTCTCAGCGATGTTGATCAGACAGGTATCAATTCCCTTCTTGTCTTCCAGTGTTTTGGCAATCAGTTCTGCCAGTGCTTTTGGTTCCATTTCTTTTGGTTCCATCAGTTTCCCTCCAAGTGTTCTTCCAAATATTTTTTTGCTTCAACGGTATCGGGATGCAGATACCATCCCTTTTGTTCCAGTACATGTTCGATCGTTCGTGCCATCGACAGGATGCACGCCCGGTCCAGATCGGTTTCCGCCGCCGCCCGGATCTCATCGACGCTGGGGTAGTTTCTGCCCGGTTCGATCGCGTCCGCCAGAAATATGATCTTCTCCAGGGTCGACATGCCTGCCCGTCCTGTCGTGTGGTTGGCAATAGCGTTTAAGATATCCTCATCGTTGATGCCGAAGACCTCCTGCGCCATTTCCGCTCCGATCTTGCTATGAGCGAAATCCATATTGACGCCGGGCCGTTTCTCATATTTCGCCATGTCGTGGAGAAGCGCAGCGATCTCCGCTTTGTGCACATCGGCACCATATCGAACCGCCAATTCCTGCGCGAGCCGGGCCACATTCATGGTATGGATGAATCTGGACTCCTTCAGATGCTCCCGCAGGTACGGTATGATCTCTTTTTTCAGTCTTTCACACTCTGTATAATCCATGCTCCGTAATATACCGCAGCACCTCCGGCGGCACCAGATCCTCTACCGTCTGTCCGGCAGCGATTTTTTCTCTGATTTCCGTGGCGGAGATGTCAAGTTCTGTCCGGTTCATGCTGATGACTTCCGTTCCATAGGTTCCTGTGATCCGTTCCAGCGCCTCCAGGTACTCCTCCCGGCGATATCCGGGACGTGTGCCGATAATGAACGCGTAGTTTGTCAGAAGCTCCTCAGCGTTTTTCCATGTGTCGATTTTCAGGAAGCTGTCCGTTCCGGTAATGAAATACAGTCTCGTATCGCTTCCGTAGAATTCCTGCATGTGGCGAAGGGTCAGATACGTATAGGAAACGCTCTCCTGCTCCAGCTCGTATTTCGATACCGTAACGTGATCGTCCTTGCCTGCGGCGAGGGCGAGCATGTTGAACCGGTCCTGTCCGGACGCGTACTTGCGATCCTGCTTGAACGGCTGGATGCGGGCCGGGATCATGACGACCTCATGAAGCCCCGCTTCTCTGACCGCGTCCTTCGCCAGCGCGATATGCCCGTAATGTACGGGGTCGAATGTTCCTCCAAGAATTCCTATCTTTTTCATTTTCGGATTGCAATTCCCAGTTCTTCCAGCTGGGCTTCGTCCACCAGTCCCGGCGCTTCACTGACCATGCACTGAGCGTTCTGGTTCTTCGGGAAGGCAATGACCTCCCGGATGGATTTCTCTCCTGTCAGGAGCATGACCAGTCTGTCCAGCCCGTATGCCAGTCCGCCGTGAGGCGGAGCACCATATTTGAACGCTTCGACCAGGAATCCGAATTTCTCATCGATATCTTCCTGTGTCATATTCAGCGCCTTAAACATATCTTCCTGCATGTCCTGATCGTGGATTCGGATGCTCCCGCCGCCCAGTTCCACGCCGTTGAGGACGATGTCGTAGGCGTTGGCGAGGCATTTGTGCGGATCCGTCTTCAGAAGCTGCGCGTGCTCTTCCTTCGGAGATGTGAACGGGTGGTGCATCGCGGACCACCGGTCTTCCTTCTCGTCATATTCGAAGAGCGGGAAATCGACGACCCAGAGGAAATTGAACTGATTGTCATCCAGCAGCCCCATCTCTCCGGCTATATGTCTTCTCAGGAATCCCAGACTGTCGAATACGACTTTGTTCGTATCCGAAATGATCAGTATGAGATCGCCTGCCTTTGCATCCATCGTATCGGCCAGCTGCTCCAGCTGCTCCGGTGAGAAGAACTTGTTCACGGAGGAAGAAACGCCGTCCGCAGTCTTCTTCATCCAGACCATCCCCTTCGCGCCGTAGCTCTTGACCGACTCCGTCAGCTTGTCGATCTTCTTGCGCGTATACTGCTCCGCGCCGCCGGTAATACAGATGCCGCGAACGCTGCCGCCAGCCGCGATCGCGTCCGTGAAGACCTTGAAGCTGCAGTCTTTGACCTGCTCTGTCAGATCGCAGAGTTCGAACCCAAACCGGGTATCCGGTTTGTCGCTGCCGTAGCGGTTCATGGCTTCTTCCCATGTCATGCGCGGGAACGGGGTCTGGATATCGATCCCCTTCATTTCCTTCATGACGCGCTTCAGAAAGCCCTCCTGGATCTCGATAACGTCATCCACATCGACAAAGGACATCTCCAGGTCGATCTGGGTGAACTCCGGCTGCCGGTCCGCTCTCAGATCCTCATCGCGGAAGCACTTGACAATCTGGAAATAGCGATCCGTTCCGCCTACCATCAACAGCTGCTTAAACGTCTGCGGCGACTGGGGAAGCGCGTAGAATCTGCCCTGATTGATCCTGCTCGGCACAAGGTAGTCTCTGGCGCCTTCCGGCGTCGATTTGATGAGCATCGGGGTCTCAACCTCTGTGAACCCCTGCTCCGCGTAATAGTTTCTCGCCAGCGTGGTAAGCTTCGCCCGGAATGTCAGATTGTCCTGCATCTTTTTCTTGCGCAGATCCAGATATCTGTACTTCAGGCGCAGGTTGTCATCCACATTGTCGTCGTCTTTGATATAAATCGGCGGTGTCTCTGATTTCGAATAGATCACAAGATCCTCAGCGATGACTTCAATGTCTCCGGTCTCCATGTCCGGATTCTTGGATTCACGCTCGATGACCTTGCCTTTGACCCCGACCACATACTCGCTTCTGAGTGTGTCGGCCAGCGCAAACAGTTCCTCGCCGGTCTCGTCGTTAAAGACGACCTGCGTGATGCCGGTCTTGTCTCTCACATCACAGAAGATGAGTCCGCCAAGGTTTCTTCTCTTCTGGATCCATCCGTTCAGTACAACGAATTCTCCGATATTTTCGCTTCTCAGCTGTCCGCACATATGCGTACGCTTATATACCATTGATCTATCTCCTTCTCTTGATCTATCTCCTTCTCTGTCTCCTGTATTCTGTCATGGATTTATTTGGTCAGTTCTTCAAGAATGCTTCCCACAGGAACGCTGGTCTGCTCGCCGGTCTCCATGTTCTTGATCTGCAGCATGCCTTCGTTCAGTTCGTTTTCGCCGATGATGACCGTCTTCGTAGCGCCGGCCCGGTTCGCGAATTTGAACTGGTTCTTAAAGTTTCTGCCCATGACATCCATCTGTACGCTGACGCCTTTCAGTCTGAGCTCGTGCATCAGATTCAGCGCGAAGCGTTTCGGCTCATCTCCCATAAAGGCGATGAATACGTCCGTGCCGGCAGGCTGCGGAATCTCGACGCCGCAGGCTTCCATGGTCATCAGGATTCTCTCCTTGCCCATGCCCCAGCCTACGCCCGGCGTGGATGGACCTCCGATTTCCTCGATCAGGCCGTCATATCTTCCGCCGCCGCAGACCGTGCCCTGCGCGCCGATCTTGGTCGTAACGAATTCAAACGCGGTCTTTGTATAATAATCCAGTCCTCTGACGATCTTCGGATTGACGGTATATTTGATCCCAAAAGCATCCAGATTCGCCTTCAGCTCTTCAAAAGCCTCCCTGCAGTCATCGCACAGGTAATCGAGCATCATCGGCGCTCCCTCGACCAGCGCCTGGTCGATCGGGGACTTGCAGTCGAGGATCCGCATCGGATTGGTGTGGAATCTCTCCTGACAGGTCGGACAAAGCTGGTCGTACTTCGGCTCGAGGAACTTCTTCAGCGCTTCCCTGTGCTTGCCTCTGCACTCCGGGCATCCTACACTGTTGATCTGCAACTCAACGTCGGTGATCCCCATCTCATTGATGAAATCGTATCCGATCGCGATGATCTCCGCGTCCGCCATCATATTCATCGTTCCGAAAGTCTCAACGCCAAACTGGTGGAACTCTCTGAGCCTGCCGGACTGCGGCTTCTCATATCTGCAGCACGGAATGTTGTAATAGACCTTCGTAGGCTGCGGATCCGCGTATGTCTTGTGCTCGCAGAGCGCTCTGCAGACCGGGGACGTTCCTTCCGGGCGCAGGGTGATGCTCCTGTTTCCGAAGTCCTTGAAGGTGTACATTTCCTTCTGTACGATATCTGTTGTATCGCCGACACCTCTCTGGAACAGTTCCGTGTGTTCGAAGATTGGGGTTCTGATTTCCTTGAAACCATATCTTCTGCAGATTGCGGCAAACTTCTCTTCAATGTACTGCCACTTGTAAACCTGATCCGGCATTGTGTCTTTCGTTCCCTTAGGTGCGTTTGTTAACATATTCCTTCCTCCCTATATGAAAAATTTGTTTTTCTTACGTTCTATCATTTCATCGATCCTGTCGATGTAAATTTCATAATTCGATACGTTCGCGACTCTCTCCAGCCGGTTTTCCGCCGGGAAATAGATCTTGCTGATCCCTCCGGCGCCAAGCGCCAGAATGGACTGCGCCTCTTCCATGATCCGTATATTGTACAGACCCGGACGTCCGTCCCTGCAGAAGCCGGTGTTTTCCGTATTGCCCGACGTATGCTTTTGCCGGTAGAGATAATAGGGCCGGTAGCCTTTGCCCCGGAGCGTTTCGTGTGCAGCCGCCAGCATCCTCTCCCGCAGTTCTTCGTCCTTATAGTTGAAGTTCTCGTCCAGCTCTTTGAGCCGTGACGCTCTCTTGACCGCCAGTGTGTGCAGGGTGACGTGGTTCGCGCCAAGCCGCATCACCTCATCCAGGCTGCGGGCGAAATCCTCCTCTGACTCCTCCGGAAGTCCCGCGATCAGATCCGCGTTGACCTCTTCCACGCCCACCTTCCAGGCAAGTTCAAAGGCCTTGTACACATCTTCCACCGTATGCCTGCGTCCGATCAGCTCCAGCGTCTCCTGTTTCATAGACTGGGGGTTGATGCTGATGCGGTCCACGCCGTGCTCGATCAGCACCTTGAGCTTTTCTTCCGTGATCGTGTCCGGCCGGCCGGCTTCAACGGTATATTCCCTGACACTTCCCAATGCAAAAGCATGACTGACTTTGCTGAGCAGACGGTCGAGCTGACCGGCGCTCAGGCTCGTCGGCGTACCGCCTCCGAAATAGATCGTTTCCAGCCTGTATCCGGCGTCCCTCGCCGCGGCACCGGCATATTCGATCTCTTTTTCCAGCGCTGCCAGATACGGCTCCATTTCTTCCTGCCGCACCTGATTGCTCGTGAAAGAACAGTACAGGCACCGTGTGGGGCAGAACGGAATGCCGATATACACGGAAAGGCTGTTCGTTTTAGGCTTTCCTGCCGTTTGCAGCTGGTAATCGAGGATGTCCTTCACAAGAGCCGCTTTGCTGTCGTGCACCAGATACGCCTCTTTCAAGACCGCTTCGGGATCTTTGCCCTGATGCAGCAGTTCCGCCGCCAGCTTGACGGGACGAATGCCGGTCAGGATACCCCACTTCGGGCTTTTTCCCGTTTCGCGGCAGAGATCTCTGTAGATCTGACGCTTGACCTCGTCCTTATCCCCTCGGAAGTCGTATTCCAGAGAGGTCTCCCCTCCCGGTCCGTATTCGGACGGCTGCAGAAACTCCTTGATCAGTTCCTCATATTGACTGGTGTTGTCGATATTGTGAAATGTAAATCTATACAAAAGGATTATTCTCTTTCTCGAATCCTATATTCGTCGGTCCCATGTGACCCGGAAAGACCTGCGTATCGTCCGGAAGCGGCCAGAGCTTCGTATGGATGGCTTCCTCCAGCGCGTTGAAGGAACATCCGGGAAAGTCCGTCCGCCCGATCGACGCGCGGAACAGCGTGTCTCCGCTGAACAGCGTCTTTTCGGCCGGGATGTAAACGCACATGCCGCCCGGGGAATGTCCCGGCGTGAACAGGAACTGCAAATGCAGTCCGCCCGCGTCCATCTCCTCTCCGTCTTCCACATATCGGTCAGCGTCAAAGGCTGTCGGATGTCCGAACTGAATGCTCATATTGAAATTCTGATCGTTGAGCATCTGTTTCTCATTGACATTGGCAATGACTTCCGCGTTCGGAAACTCCTCTTTGAAGCCCGGTACGCCCATGATATGATCCGCGTGTCCGTGGGTCAGGATAATATAGTTTATGTCTATTCCCATCTCTTTGATCTTATCGGCGATACCTTTGCTGTACTGCCCGGGATCTATGAGAAAACCCTGCTTTGTGTCTTCCTCGAAGACCAGGTATGTGTTGGTGCCGATGGCACCGGTCGGTATATTGTAAACCTGCATAAATTCCCTTTCTCTTCCTGATCGGTTTCGGTCTGTCAGAACAGTTTGTGGCTTTCCAGAAGAATCGTTACGGGGCCGTCATTTTCGATGCTGACCAGCATGTCAGCCTGAAAGACGCCTTCTTCCACATGGATGCCCCTGGCCCGGATCTGTTCAATGACCTTCTGGTAAAGCGCGTCCGCTTCTTCCGGTTTCGCCGCTGTGAAATAGCTCGGCCGGTTGCCTTTGCGCACATCGCCGAGAAGTGTGAACTGGGAAACCGCCAGCACCTCTCCGCCGATATCCTGCACGCTGCGGTTCATGACGCCGTCTTCGTCATCGAACACACGAAGGGCGGATACTTTCTTCGCAATGTATTCCGCGTCTTTTTCCGTATCGCCGTCTTCGACGCCGATGAGAACCATAAGGCCCTGCCCGATCTGTCCTGTCACGCGTTCCTCTACGGTCACGCTGCTGTTTTTTACTCTCTGTACTACTGCCCGCATATTATGTGCTTATCCTTTGTTTCTGTATGCTTCCAGGATCCCCGCGATGCCTTTGAATGAACGGCACAGTTTCTCGATCTGGGATCTGTCCTGTATCATCAGGGTCATATTGATTCTGACCGTATCGTCTTTGTTTGCTCTGGCGTTGAGCCCGATGATCCGTACATCCATATCCTCGCAGACCTTGGATATGCTGGACAGCAGTCCCTTCTGATCCTTCGCGATGATACTGATTTCTCCGTCGTAGGCCTTGTTCTCGAGTCTCGGGTCCCAGCTGACGGTGATGAGCCTCGCCTTTTCTTCTTCGTCCAGGGCTTTGATGTTATCGCAATCCGTTCTGTGTACGGTAATGCCCCGGCCCTTTGTAATGTATCCAATAATCTCGTCACCCGGCACCGGCGTGCAGCAGCGGGCAATGCTGATCATCAGGTTGTCGACGCCTTCCACAACGACGCCTGTTTCCACGTCCGCTGTGCGGAAGCTTTCGATCTTCTTCTGGGTCTTCTCGCTGATTTCGTTCAGGTCATCGATCAGCGTTTTGTTCTTCTCTTCGGTTTCGAGCTTACGGCGCTCATCCTCATAGCTCTGGAGCAGATTGGACACCTTGGTCTGCAGGTTGCCGCCGTAACTCAGCTGATTGTACAGGTCGTCAGCGTCCTTAAAGCCCAGTTCCTTCGCCGCCTTGGCGATGTAGGTGTTCGTCATCAGCACCCGGGGGTCAAAGCCCTTTCGTCTCAGGTACTGGGCGAACAGATCCTTGCCCTTGTCGACCGCGTCGTTCTTGTTCTCGCGCTTGAGCCACTGGCGGATCTTGTTTCTCGCGGAGCTGCTCTTGGCGATCTTGAGCCAGTCGATGCTGGGACCGGCCGCGTTCGGTGATGTGACGATGTCGACAATGTTTCCGTTCTCGAGAGGATGGTCGATGGTGACCATCTTGCCGTTTACCTTGGCGCCAACGCATTTGCATCCTACATCCGTGTGGATCTTAAACGCGAAATCAAGAGGCGTTGCCCCGGCAGGAAGCTCGATCACATCCCCCTGCGGCGTAAATACGAACACCTGGTTGGAGAACAGATCCATTTTAAGGGATTCCATGAACTCCTTCGGATCGTTGACATCCTTTTGCCATTCGAGGGCCTGCCTGAGCCAGCTCAGCTTAACTTCTTCCTTGTCGCTGGCAATGCCCTCCTTGTATTTCCAATGGGCGGCGATGCCGTATTCCGCGATGTGGTGCATCTCCTGCGTCCGGATCTGGATCTCGAAGGGTCTGCCGTTTTTACCCATGACCGTCGTATGAAGGGACTGGTACATATTGGGCTTCGGCATCGCGATATAGTCTTTGAAACGGCCCGGGATCGGCGTCCACATGGTATGAACAAGACCAAGTGCCGCGTAACAGTCCCGGACGGTATCCACGATGATACGGACTGCCATCAGGTCAAAAATCTCATCGAGATTTTTGTGCTGATATTTCATCTTTTTATAGATGCTGTAGAAGTGTTTGGATCTTCCATAGGTTTCATGACTGATCCCGATCTCATCCAGCGCGCTGCTGATTTCTTCCACCACCTCATTGATGGCGCTCTCCCGCTCGCCTTTTCTCTGGCTGACCTGTTCTGCCAGATCATAATACGCTGCCGGTTCCAGAAACTTGAGCGCGATGTCCTCCAGTTCCATTTTCATGGAATAGATTCCGAGCCTCGCGGCAAGAGGCGCGTAGATGTCAAGAGTCTCCTGGCACTTTTCGATGATCTTCTCGTGGGTCATGTAGTTGATCGTTCTGAGATTGTGGAGCCGGTCAGCCAGCTTGATGATCAGGACCCTGATGTCCTTGGACATTGCCAGAAACATCTTTCGCAGGTTCTCGGCCTGACGTTCCTCTTTGCTCTCGAATTTCAGCGCGCTCAGTTTGGTAACGCCGTCAACAAGTCCGGTGACATCCGTACCGAAATCCTTCCGCATATCTTCCACAGTATAGGAGGTGTCCTCAATGACATCGTGCAGAAGACCCGCGGCGATCGTCTCGGAATCCATTCCGAGTTCCGCAAGTATCACCGCGACTGCGAGCGGATGGATCAGATACTCTTCCCCTGATTTTCTCAGTTGGTTTCTGTGCATCTCCTCAGCCACATCATAAGCTCTGGAGATGATATCCATATCGTAGTTCGGATTGTGTTGTTTAATTGTACTGAGAAATTCTCTTTTGGTCATAGCAGCTTAAAGTCTGAATGTGTCTTCCTGTTCCTTTGGTTCCGCCTTCTTCTGCGCGCCTTTCACATAACGCTTGGAGCGCTTTTTGTTAAACTCCTTCTGCCTGTTCGAGGCTGTGTCGGCAGGCTTCGGGTTCTCAGCAGGCTTTGGTTCTGCAGCATTTGCTTCTGCAGTCTCGACGGCCTTTGCATCTTCTGTTTCCACTGCCTTCGGAGCTTCTGTTTTCTTAGGCATGTAAGGCTTGCCTTCCTTCTTTGCCTTCTTTTTCGCTTTTTTCTCAGCTTCCTTGATCTGTCTCTGGTATTCCGTCGTCCGTCCTCTTCTTCCGAGTTCATAGAAGACCGGTGAACATACGCAGATGGAGGAATACGTACCGGCCAGTACGCCGACCATCAGCGGGAATACGAACTCTCGGATGGCATCTCCTGCGATGATGACGATCGGCACCATAACGATCAGTGTCGTCAGAGATGTCATCATGGAACGTCCCAGCGTCTGGGTAATACTCTGATCGATGGTCTCCATCAGTGTTCCCCGCTTCATATACCGGACGTTTTCTCTGATACGGTCGAATATAACGATGGTATCGTTGATCGAGTAACCTACGACAGTCAGGATACCGGCGATAAACGGGTTGTCCACGGTGACCCCGAAGATGGCGTAGAAGGAAATGACGATCAGTACGTCATGCAGTACGCCCAGCATGGCAGCTCCGCCAAACTTCCATTCGCGGAACCGGATCCGGATGTAGACCATCATGCACAGTGCCGATATGATAATTGCCAGGATGGCGTTATTACGCAATTCCTTACCTACTGACGGACCGAAGTATTCCTGTGTGACAACATTGTCATCGCCCTTTATTCCGAATTCGTCATTGACCGCGTTGATGATTTCCGCTCTGTGCGCTTTATCCAAAGACTCTATGGTACGGATGACGATCTGATCGTTGTCCTGTCCGGCGTAGATGATCTGCGGATCGAGATCAAACTGTTTGATGGCGTCATCGACCTGTGATATCTTCACCTGTTTTCCCATATCCAACTGGATCATGGTACCGCCGGTGAAGTCGATGCCGTAGTTCAGACCGCGAACCAGTCCAAACGCCAGACCGATGATCAGAATACCTGCGGAAATGCAGTAGAAGATCTTGCGCTTATCCATAAAGTGGATCACATTTGTCAGGTGGAAGGACGCTGTGCCATCCTTCTTGATTCCGAAGTAGGACTTCTTTGCGAACTTGTCGCTTACGGCCATCAATTTCACATAAAGCTGTGTGATGAATACGGCCGTAAAGATGCTGACGATGATACCTACCATGAATGTATACGCGAAGCCTTTAACAGCACTGGTTCCGATTTCATACAGAATGACTGCCGCGATGAGTGTGGTGACCTGAGAGTCAATAACCGTTGTCATCGCTCGCTTGGAACCGGTCTCCGTCGCAACGCGCACCGTCCGTCCCAGGACGATTTCTTCCCGGATACGGGAGAATATGACAACGTTGGCGTCAACCGCCATACCTATGGAAATGATGATACCTGCGATGCCCGGCAGCGTCAAAACGGTTCCCATGGAAGCCATGATGTTCAGAACCAGAACGACATAAAGCAGGAGCGCTATGTCCGCGCAGAATCCCAGTCCTCTGTAAATGAATATCATCAGAAGCAGGATGATCCCAAGACCGATCAGTCCGCCGATGATGCTCATCTCCAACGCGTTGTATCCGATGGTCGCAGACTGCACTGAGGACGTTACCTCCGTTAATCCGATCGGCAACGCACCGCCGTTGATCTGCGCTGCCAGAAGCTGCGCTTCTTCCTGGTCGAAATCTCCTGTGATCGAACAGCTGCCGCCCAGGATCGGCTCGTTTACGTTTGGTGCGGAAATGATCTGGTTGTCCAGTACGATGGCGATGGCGCCGCTTCCCACACCTTCCATGGTTGAAGTAACTTCACCGTTAAATGCTTTTGTTGTTGCCTCTCCGAACGCGTCAGCACCCTTGCTGTCAAACTGCAGGTTGACCGCGTATCCTGTGGACTGGTCATCTCTGCCTGCCTCCGCCTTCTTGACATTGCTTCCCTCAAGTACGACTGTACCGTCTGCCAGCTTAAACTCCAGCTTGGCCGTCTTGCCGATCAGTTCTATCGCTTCTTCAGGATCTTCAACTTCAGGTATCTCGACTCTGAGTCTGTTCTGCCCTTCGATAGTAATGGTTGGTTCTCCAAGACCGTTGGCGTTGATACGGTTTTCGATAACGGTCTGGGTCTGTTCCATGGCGTCGCGAATCTCCTCATCGGACATTCCCTGAATATCCTTCTCGTTCGCCTCCATGACCACGTATACGCCTCCCTTGATGTCAAGTCCGAGACTCATCCTGTCCTTCAGCGGCGTGATCGGACCTAAGCCTGTAACGGTCACAAGCCATCCGAAGACGATGCACAAGACAATAAATACAGCTAAAATCTTCCTGAATGTGTAATTCATTTGTTCCTCCGGTTTTTAAAAATAAATCTCCATTTAATCATTCATAGTATTATACAATTTTTTACCATTCCAAACAAGCCTTAAAACCTTGATTTTTCAACAATTTCTATTCCGGATTTTGCTTCAGCGGCGCAGGTGCCGGCCGGCCCCGGAAGCGATTCTCACGAAAAAAAGCTGCCGCACTTATGTGCAGCAGCTCTGCATAGTCGTTTGGAAATCGTTTGAAGCAAAATCCCGAACAACCGACGGATTATTCCGCGGATTCCGCTACCTCTTCCGCAACCTTCTCGGCTTCCTCGGCTGCCTGTACAGCTTCGTCAGCGGGCGCTTCGATTGCTTCTTCTTTGACTTCTTCCTTTACTTCTTCAACTGCTTCTGTTTCTTCCACTACAGCAGCCTTCTTCATTCTCTTTGGCTTTGATTTTCTGGCTTCCTGCTTTTCGGCGTCAGAAACTTCATCGTAATCATCGACAGAAGCCTTCGTCACATGACCGGATCCCTGCTTCACGATCTTGGAAACAGCCCATCTCATGAATTCCATCTTCACCTTATCCGGACCAACCTGTACAACAATGGATTCATCCTTGGTCTTGACAACCTTGCAGCAAAGTCCGCCGATCGTTACGATCTCGTCTCCAACTGCAATGCTGGCTCTCATTTCCTTTGTTTCTTTTTCTCTCTTTTTCTGCGGTCTGATCATAAGGAAGTACATCACAGCAAAGAGAAGTACCAGAATCAGAATCGAAAACATTGAACTACCCATTAATCATTTCCTCCTGTAGATTTAAGATTTGCTATCTTGATAGACTTTCATGGTGCCGGCTGTGGGGGTCGAACCCACACGGTGTTGCCACCACGGGATTTTGAGTCCCGCACGTCTGCCAATTCCATCAAGCCGGCGTAACGGAATTATTGTAACATCAGACCTGTCGGATTTCAAGTCACACATTCACGATTTCAAGCTCTTCCTCCTCGATTTTAACCATGTTTTTTCGTGAAAGCCACTTGTACATGATCGGGATGATGAACAGTGTCGTGACGGTAGCGTAAATCAGTCCGCCGATGCAGGTGATCGCAACTGGCTGCATCATTTCGGAGCCCTGACCGATTCCCAACGCCAGCGGGATCAGTCCCAGTACTGTCGTCGCCGCAGTCATGAGAACCGGACGCATTCTGACTGCGCCTGCTTCTATGATTGCCTGATCCATATCCATCCCCTCCAGCCGGAAACGGTTGATGCAGTCGACAAGGACAATACCATTGTTGACCACGATGCCGACCAACATGACGAATCCCATCATGGAAACTACACTCAGCACCTGGTTAGACACCAACAGCGCGAGCATACCGCCGGTGAACGCGAGCGGAAGCGTGAATATGATGATGAACGGAGATCTGAGGGACTGGAACTGCGCGACCATGATCAGATACACAAGCAGGATCCCGATGATCATCATAAGCACCAGTTTCTTCATGGCGTCCATGATTTCCTCATTTTCACCGCTGTATTCGATCTCCACACCCGGTTTCAGAAGGTGCTCATCCTGAATCATCCGTTTGACCTGGGATGTCACCTTCGTAATGTTGTAGTCATCCTTCACGCTGGCGGTGATGTTCAGACTTCTGCGCTGATCTGTATGGTTGATCGTGCTCAGGGACGCGTCGCGGCTGATCACCGCGATACTGGTCAGTCCGACTTTATCGGTAGTGCCGTCCTTCTTCTCTACATGAAGCTTCATATCGGTCAAATCCTGCAGGGAGAACGTACCGGCTTTTTTGTTTTCCACGTTGATGTCGATATTTTCTCCGTCGACGCTGAGCTTCGTTGCGGCTGTATCCTCCGCCAGTTCCGATGAGATCAGCTGAAATACCTGCGCGACAGTCAGTCCGTTCTTCATCGCGTCGTTCTTGCTGACCCTGACATGGACCTCTTCGGTAGTCGATTCGGTCACATCCGACACTTCCTCAAGCTGTTTCATCTCTCGCATTTTATCCTCGATATCCATTCCGGATACACGGAGTTTGTCCAGATCATCGCTGTACAGGTTGATGGAGACGTCGCCGCCTCCCATGTACTCTGTCATGTCCATGTCAACAGATGTAACTGCCTCGCAGCCTTCTTTCTGACACAGCTTTTCAATGGTCGCCGCGACCTTCTTCCCCTGTTCGGTCTTGCTGTCATCCAGAACAATGTACATCGTCGTTTCATCAAAGGCGTCTTCTGAATTTCCGGACATTCCGAACATCTGGCCCATATTGGAAGCCAGCATAACGCCCACGGACTCCACGCCGTCGATCTTCCGGACTTCCTCGCTGATTTTATCGTTGACGCGTATGGTATCTTCCAGCTTGGAGTCTTCCGGCATCGTGATATCCGCCGAAATCTGTGAAGATGACATGGACGGAATGAACTCAAATCCCCTCGTCAGCAGTATCCCGGAGGATGCGACCAGCAGCACCAAAGCCGCCAGCACCATCCTTTTCTTGTGCATGAGGACCCAGGCGGCCGTTCTCCTGTACCAGGCTACGACACGTCCTCCCTGAGCAAGCACCGACTTCTTCGTTTCTCTCACCAGAAGTCCCTTCGCGACAGCCGGTACGAAGGTCAGCGCGATAAGTAAGCTGGCCAGCAGTGAATAAGTTACGGTCAGCGCCAGATCCATGAACAGTTCCCGGGTAAGTCCATCGATAAAGATGATCGGAACGAACACACAGATCGTCGTAAGGGTCGACGCGGTGATCGCGCCCGCTACCTGGGACGCGCCGGAAACGGCTGCCTGTACAGGGCTGAAGCCCTTCGCCCGGAGCCGGTAGATATTCTCGATCACGACAATGGAGTTGTCCACCAGCATACCGACGCCGATGGCAAGCCCTGAAAGCGAGATCATATTCATGGTCACACCGGTGAAATACATCAGCGCAATGGCAAAAACCACACTGACCGGTATGCTGATCGCGGTGATCGCTGTCGGACGGATATCCCGCAGGAAGAACAGCAAAATCAGAATGGCGAAGAGCGCTCCGAGGAGCAGGTCCTTCGCTACGGAATTAATGACAACATGAATGTATTTGCCCTGATCCATCAGCGCTGAGAAATGAAGTCCTTTGTTCTGTTTTTCAAGGTTTTCAAACTCCTCGCGGATGTTGTCCGCAACAGTCGCTGTGGCGTAAGTGGACTGCTTCGTAAAGCTGAGCAGCACGCCGTTCTCACCGTTGATCTTGGCGTAACTGTCGGAATCGTCCGCGACATAGGAAACGGACGCAATATCCTTTACCCGGATGGGCGCCAGTCCGTCGATGTCCATATCGAACAGAATCAGCGACTTCAGCTCGTCCGTATCCTTGATCTTATCACCAACGCTGACCAGGAGCTTCGCGTCATTATCTGTCACATAGCCGGCCGGCATGGAGAAGTTCTGCGCGTTCAGGATCGCGGAGACGTTTTCCATGGTGATGACGCCGGTCATATCCGCGCTGTCGAGTGCCGCCTCTTTCTGGGATTCGATCTCAGACAGCGCGCTCTGCAGCTGCATGACCGTGGATTGGATCGTGCTCTGGGCGGCTGCCAGATCGGAATACGCTGTGCTCAGCGTGAACGATACCTCTTCCCGCTTTTTCTCCAGTTCGTTGATGGCCGTATCCAGTGAAGTGATTTTTTTCTTTAATTTACTGATCGCAGACTCCGTAGGCTTGATCGTTTTCTTCAGACCGTCGATTTGCTTCTGGATGTCCTGCTTGCTCTGTTCCAGGTTCTCCGTTTTTAACGGCACGTCCGTCGGAACGCCTTCCGGGAATACAATGTCCACCAGCTGTGCGAGATCGATCGTCGGATTTTTTTCAAATTCCTCAATCACCTCCAGCAGTCTCTCAAGAGCGCTGATCTGCTGCTTTGTAGTTTCAAGCTGGATTTCCAGTTTCGTCCGCTGGTTTTCCAGTTCTTCCTTCCCCTTTTCGGATTGCTGAATATACGTGTCGAATTTCGACAGAGCCGAATCCACGTTTCCGGTAACTTTGTCTTTTCCTTTTTCTATTTTTTTCTCGCCCTTTTTCGCTTTGTTGATGCCGCTTTTGATTTCGCTCTCGCCATCGGCGAACTTCGAACGGATCGCTGCTTCTACTTCATCATTGACCTCGTCGATCTTATCCTGGGACAGAACGACCTGGATCCCCTCATCGATCATGCCGACCTTGGAAACAGATGCAACGCCTTCGATTCCCTCCAGATCCGTTTCTAAATTGTCTTTGACGAACCGTGAAACCTCCAGCGGAGATTTGCCCTTCATTCCGACTGCGGCCACTGTGACCGGCATCATGTCCAGATTCATCTTGATGACGACGGGTTTTGCCGCAGTCTCGGGGAGTGTACCTTCGATCTGATCGATCTTGTCGCGGATATCCACAGACATGGAATCCATGTCAATATCATCCGTGAACTCAAGGGTGATCACGGATACATTGTCTGACGACACAGAAGAAATATTGTCGAGTTTCGCCAGTGTAGCCAGCTGCTGCTCCAGAGGATCCGTGATTTCCTTCTCGATCTCCTCGGCATTGGCACCCGGCTGCTGAGTCATGACAACAGAGTACGGTGCGTTGACGCTCGGCATCAGATCCGGAGTCATACTGTACAGCGCAACCGCGCCGAACACGATTGCAATGACAACTCCGACAAATATTGTAAATGGCCTTTTGACACTGTATTTCATCAACATGTTATGGCTGTTCCTTTATTATCTCCCTGCGTTTCTCTCCCAGAATACGCCATCCTCATATCCCTGTATCTTTTTATCGGTTTCCGCCATCTCGAGCCGTTGCTGGGCCCAGACGCAGTACCGGCTGTTCTTTTCAACACCAATATAATGCCGATCCAGTTTCTTTGCGGCAACACAGGATGTTCCCGATCCGGAAAACGGATCAAATATCACATCCCCCTGCCCGGAGCTGGCGAGAATCAAGCGAGCCATCAGTTTCTCCGGTTTCTGCGCGGGATGCGCTGTATTCTCCTTCATCGACCAGAACGGAACCGTGATGTCATCCCAGAAATTAGATGGGTGGGTATCCCTGAAGTTTCCGTTTTCTGTCTCGATCCAATCTTTGGGTTTGCCGTTTTCCCTGTATGGGGCAATGACCCTGCGGCGCAGTTTGACGTTCTCTACGTTGAACGTATAACTGTCCCCTTTCGTCGCAAACCAGATATCTTCCATGCTGTTCTTCCAGTTTGATCTGGCGCCGCGGCCTTTTTCCCGCTGCCAGGTGATTCGGTTCCTGATCGTGTAGTACTCCCCGAGCAGCTTCCCGATGGTCAGACTGCTCTCCCAGTCACAGCATACATAGACCGATCCGTTCTGCTTCAGTATGTGTGCCGTCGCTTCCAGCCAGTTTTTCGTAAACGCCTCGTACTGCTCCGGCTTCATCTTCTGGAACGTTTCACCATCGTAATCCTTGCTGAGATTATACGGCGGATCTACGATCATCAGATCCGCGCATCCCGCCGGGATCATGCGGCATACCTCAAACAGATCCGCACAGATGATTTGATCCTGCAGGCGGCCGCCGGCGGTTTCATCACAGGCTACCCCCTTCTTGCCTTCAAGATCCTTCAATGAAATGCATCTCTCCAGAAACGCCTTCCCATCACTGATTTCCGTATCGATTGTCTTATTGCGTGATGATTTCCTCATGACAACGAACATCTTACCATAGAACTGTATCAAAGGGTACTGGTCTTTTACAGTTTAAAACGGAAAACGCATTTTGTTTTCTAATCATAAGACTTTGGCGAACCGGGGGTTGATGAGGTGCCGGCGAGCTCTGGTTTCATGTGTTCGCGGCTGGTTGCACTGGCTTCTTTGCTGCCTGAGGCTGCAGAAATTAGCGCATCAGGTGAGAAACTGCAGCCATGTGATGCGTACCCCTAAAGGTAGAGTCGAAATCAGACAAAACTTACTGTCTGCTACTTGACGCGGACGCCGATAGGCCCATAGACGATTGCTGCGCTGTCGGCGGCCTTTCAGGCCGGCCGCCGCAAGCAGCACACCATTATTTAAAGGCCGCCATGGGGTCGTAGATCATCCTTGCTCGTCTGCGCGGTTTCTCCTTTTTATGACCGACAGTATTCCGTCGGTGTCAAATATCCGTTTGACTGATGTGGCCGTTCGTTTGGATAAAATGACCAGAAGTATTCATAGATGTCATGTTTTGCCTCCGCTATTGTATCATACTTCTCTTTCAGCCATTCTTCTTTCATCTTTCCCCAGAAACATTCCATCGGGGCATTGTCCCAGCAATCACCTTTCCGACTCATGCTGCAGAGATATCCGTACCGATCTATGAGCCTCCGGTAATCATAGGACGCATAAGTCGATCCCCTGTCGGAGTGGAGGATACATCCGGGAAAAACACATCCCCTGACAAGCATATCCTTAAAGGCATCCATGACGAGGAACCTGTTATTTCGTCTGCCCATTGCCAATCCGACCGGCATCCTTCCGTAAAGATCAAGTATTGCCGCCGCATACAGATCTCCCTCGCCTGTTTCGACCACTGTTGTATCACTGACCATTTTCTGGCCCGGTTCCGTCGTTTCGAAATCCCGGTCGATCAGATTGTCTGCGATCATATAGTCATGGTTTGAATCTGTTGTGATCCGATACTTCTTATGTGTCCTGGAAAACAGCCCGTTCTCACGCATGAGCCTTTCGACACGTTTATGATTGACCTTTTTTTCTCTTCTGCTGTTGATGATTGCTGTGATTTTTCTGCTCCCGAAAATGCCTTTGGATCTGTAGTAGATCTCTTTGATCTCGGCAAGGAGCTCCCTGTTTTCAATTTCCTGATCCGTAGGCGGCATCAATGTTCGTACTCTCCACTTGTGGTAACCACTTTCGGAAACATTCAGGACTCTGGCCATCCTGGCAATCGAGAACTCTTCTCTATGTGCCTCCATGAATTCATATTTCACTCGTGCTTTACATTTGCCAGGAAGGCCGCTGCTTTTTTTAGGATCTTTACCTCTTCCTGAAGTTCTTCAACTTCTTTTTCAAGTTCGATTTCCCGTGGGCTGCGAGTATCCTTCTTCGTATACCCTCTCCAGAAAGCCTGATCACCGTATTCGTCGTAATGTTCACGCCAACGTATGACGGTGGCAGGCAGAAGTCCATACTTCCCGGCAATGACTCTTTCAAGGCCTTCGTTCTCCGGGAGCGAAGCTTCCTTTGCCACCCTGATCTTAAATTCTTTACTGTATTTGCTTCTCGCCATAATGTGTCCCTCCCATTCTCATAGAGTATATCATGTTTATCCACACTCTACTTTTTGGGGGACACATCAATGACCCCTTCCGTTCATCAAAACAACCCACCTTGAAGAATCTCGCTGCAGTTTTCACACGCAAAGGCATAATACTTCATCAGATTCGGGTTGCAGATGAAGTTTTCAGAAATCGATCGTGTTTTTTTCATCATAGACACTGCTAAACCCGGAGGAACGCCTATGATTCCATACCATGATGCAGTATTTCATAGATAATATGAAGTGACCCCCACAATTGTAGATTCGTGGATTTACCCGTATACTGAATGTATTCGGTACAATTCAGAAGCGGGGATTACCGCATACAATGGGAGGTCA